>Ga0256827_10001714_pt1 | contig 14101 bp, 9 predicted proteins | sample CV84metaG_FD_185977 | JGI IMG/M metagenome (GOLD analysis project Ga0256827, IMG submission 185977) | Hydrothermal vent microbial communities from East Pacific Rise, Pacific Ocean - CV84 | ecosystem: Environmental > Aquatic > Marine > Hydrothermal vents | place: Pacific Ocean: East Pacific Rise... | reverse complement strand
GATTATATTATTAAAATTACCAATAAAAAAGCTGAAAGACCAAGCCTTTTTATTCTATACACTTCTTTATTAGGCCTATTACTACTAATAAAAAGTATAGTGGCTGACCTAGTTTTTAATTCAACAATTTCGTTTGATATTACTCAGCTGTCAAGTATAAATTATTTGAGTATTATTGGGCTAATTGCCATTGGAATTCTTATCTTCATTTACTTATTTATTCTAAGAAAAGGACTTCAAATAATACCAAAAGACAATAATATTGGTAGTTGGATATCTCTCTCAACCATTTCTACTGCAGTTTTTTTTACAAGTATAATTAATGGTAACCATAGTTATATTTTAATATTGTTTTTCATTTTCACAGTTGGTTTGCAGCTGTTATTTGAAAAAGAAAATCTAATAAAATCAGCCACCTTAAGCACTCTTTATTTATTAGCATTCTCTCTCATATTATCAATTTGGCTTAATAATTTTAATTCTGAAAATGAGCACAATAAACGTAAATCAATTATTCAGAATATTGCTATAAATCAAGATCCAAAGGTTGAATATTTATTTACTGAGATTTCTAAAAAGATATATAAAGATAAAGAGCTTATTGAGAAATTCCAAAATAATAATATTGAATTTGATTCTATTTCAGCATATATTGAAAATAATTATTTTAGAGCTTATAAGCATTTTGATAAATATGATTTTCAAACGACAGTATGTACAAAAGACCTGAAACTTATCATTAGACCTCAAAATGTGGAGATTTTATGTGATACATTCTTCTATGAAAACCTAATTCAATATGGTACTTTAACTTCTGATAAAAATCTTTATTTACTTAATTACGGAACAGGTCAAGTTAATTACCTTGGATTGTTTCGTTTTTTCAAAATGACAGAGGATGGTTATCTAGCTTTTACTGTTTATATTGAAATTAATTCTAAACTTAAAAGGAAAGGTTTTACAAAACTGCTTAGTGCCGGAGAATACGATCCTTTTGAGAAAATTGCCAATTATTCGCTGGCTACTTATGAGAATGGACGTAGAATTGAGAATTATGGCAATTATGGCTATCCTGAGCATTTTTCATGGGATATCAAAGGGGGTAACGATTTGGTATTTTATAAATATCAGAATTATAGCCATCTAATATTTCAAACAGAGAATAATAAGATTTATATACTTAGCCGAAAAATACCACCTACTTTCAGCAAGGTAGCTCCATTCTCTTATCTATTAATTATTTATAGCCTTTTATTTTTAATACTTACTTATTTCAGTAATTCGAGTGTTTTAAAATCAAAACTTAAACTGAGTTTTGCAAGTAGATTACAAATTGCTATGATTAGTATTATCTTTATTTCATTTGCTATAATTAGCAGTATTACACTTTATTATATAAATAAACTTGATGAGGATAAAAATTCTCGACGACTTCAAGATCTTGCCATAGCTCTGCAAACTGAATTTGAGCATAAACTTTCCGGTGAAGATGATTTAAGCAAAGTTGATCCAGAGTATTTGAACTCATTGCTAATGAAGTTCTCCAAAGTATTTGATACGGATATTAATATTTATCATTTAGATGGTAGATTGCTTTCCTCAACAAGATATGAGGTTTTTCAGTATCCATTGCTTTCTGAATTAATGAATCCAAAAGCATTTAATTATTTAAAGAAAGAACATCAAAATCTATATATTGCAAAAGAAAATATTGGCTCTTTAGTTTATTCATCGGCTTATTTGCCATTTCACAATAGTATGGGGCAGAATATTGCATTTATCAATCTTCCCTATTTTGCTCGACAGGAGGTGCTGAGGCAAGAAGTTTCTAATCTTTTAATGACTTTGATGAATGTGTATGCCCTCATAATTGTAATCTCTATTTTAGTTATCTTATTTGTGAGCAATTATGTATCAAGACCGCTGGCTATCTTAAAGAAACATATGCAAGAAGTTGGTTTAGGTAAGAAAAACCAGAAGATAGAGTGGAAGGGAATAGAAGAGATAAATGCTCTTGTTGATGAGTATAATATTATGATTGATGCTTTGGAAATTAGCAGTAATAAGCTTGCTAAAAGTGAAAGGGAATCTGCTTGGCGTGAGATGGCGAAGCAAGTTGCTCATGAGATTAAAAATCCGCTTACTCCAATGAAATTAAGCGTTCAATATATGATGAGAGCTTATGGTGAAAATACAGAAGACCAGAAGGAGAGAATTCAGTCACTTTCTAATACTCTTATTGAACAAATAGATACTCTTGCAGATATCGCAACGGCATTTTCTAATTTTGCTGATATGCCAAAATCAAGTATGGATAGACAGGAGATTAACTCTGTAATAAGAACAGCCACGGAGCTTTATAATGAAAGAGAGAATGTTAGTATTATTTTAGATTGTAAAAAGCAATTCTATCTTAATATTGATAAAAGCCAATGGATAAGAGTATTCAATAATCTTATAAAGAATAGTATTCAGGCTGCCAATGATAGTGGAGATATTGAGATTAGGATTTCTATAGAGCAGAAAGCTGATAAACTAATTATACAATTTCAGGATAATGGAAAAGGGATTCCAATTGAGATGCAAGCAATGATTTTTACCCCAAAATTCACCACAAAAACCCAAGGGGCAGGTTTAGGATTAGCAATGGTAAAAAGCATAGTTTCAAATAGTAATGGTGATATTTGGCTTAAAATTTCCAATGAGAATGGAAGTGTTTTTGTAATTGAGATGCCAATAAAATAGATTATAAAGATTCACAGGACATGACGAAAATTTAAATACTAAATGATGAAAACTCTATTATTTTAGTAGATAGTTACGTTATAATTTTAGCCGCTGATTTATATAATCTAATTTTTCCTTTGGAAAAATATGAAATCATAATTAATCATATTGATCAGCGTCTAAGATTTGGAGCAAAGCGACTATGTTTTCATTAATTAAAAAATACAAAATATGAGTAAGATAGTAAAGTTTGATTATAGTAATAAGAATCTACATAAATTAGCAATTGAAATCCGCATAAAAGTATTTGTAGATGAACAGAAAGTACCCATAGAAATTGAAGAAGAGTTTGAAGAAGAATCAACTCATTTCCTTATTTATTATCGTAGGAAAATAGCAGGAACAGCAAGATACCGAAGAACTAATAATGGAATTAAATTTGAAAGATTTGCTATTCTAAAAGAATTTAGAGGAAAAGGCTTAGGCTATGATATTCTTAGATATATGCTTAATGAAGTTAAACCATATAAACAGAAAATATATCTTAATGCTCAAATTACTGCTGTTGAATTCTACAAAAAGAGTGGCTTCATTATTACCGGAGAACAGTTTGATGAAGGAGGAATAATACATTACCCAATGACTTATGAAGAGCCAAATAGATTAGAAAAAGCTTTGGAAAAGGCTATTTGTAGAAGATAGAAGGAATCACTCTAGCTTCCTGCTGGCCCAATATATTTGCTGTCTCCAAAAGCTAGAATTGGAATAAAAATAAATCCCAATAAAATAAGTCCAATAGTAAAACCTTCGGAATGCCCAAAGCTTTTCGAGACTAAATTATATGTCCATACTGCAAATATTATATTTATTCCAGGAATAAGCATTAGAAGAAGCCACCACCAAGGTTTACCAATAATTTCGAATAAAACAATAAGATTATAAAATGGGATTAATGATGCCCAACCTGGTTTTCCTGCTTTCTCATAAATTTTCCAATATGCGATTAAGTATATCAGGGATATAAGTGTAATTGTTAATACATAATTCAAGCTGAAAAAATCAGGCATATACGATTCTAATAGTATGGATATTAGCATATCTAAAATATTTTAGTTTATCATTGTTCAAAAATACGAAACATATTGATAAAATACTAATAAAGGAATTATACTAATATATTAGTGTCCGATTAAAATATTATAAAAGAGGCAAATCTCTTGTATTATAAAGGCTTTTGAATGTTAATAGTCATTAGCCCCTTCTTATCGGATTAATTGTCAATAATTTATTTTGCCTCGTTCCTGAAGGATGTAAATCATTGACAATCAATCCTTCCTTTAGGGCCGAGGTAAAGATTGATGGGCAGTGATTTACATTTTGAAAGTTTATCGGACAATACTAATACTAATAAAATAATATTCCATAAGCATACTAAAAAACCTTAATTTTGCGTTCTTGATTCTATACAATTAATTCGCAGTATTTAATCCTTGTAATAAACATATATTTTATGACAAATAATTACCAAGAAGATAATTCTTTTAGTGCAATTAAGCTCGTTCTGTTTTTCTGGAGCAAAAGAAAAATTCTAATTAGTATATCTGTAGTTGCAGTTCTAGCTTCTGCAATATTTTCATCACCATTTTTTATTCCACCAAAGTTTAAATCTACAGTAGTTTTATTTCCATCGTCAACAAACTCTATTTCTAGAGCATTATTAAGTGATAACCAGGGATATAAGCAAGATTTATTGCAATTTGGAGAAGAGGAAAATGCAGAGCAATTACTTCAGATACTTAATTCTAGCAAGATTAGAAATAGGATTGTTGAGAAATACAATCTTATGAAGCATTACGATATTGATCAGGAAGGAAAATTTAAGCGCACTCTTTTAATGAAGGAGTATGAGAGTAATATCAGATATCGTAGAACGGAGAATATGGCGGTAGAAATTTCAGTACTAGATATTGACCCTGATACTGCTGCTTTAATAGCTAATGATATTTCGGCATTACTTGATACAGTAAAAATTAAAATGCAGAAAGAACGTGCATATAAAGGTTATTTAATTGTAAAGAGGGAACACGAAACCCTTAAAAATGATATTAGAGTAAAAGAAGATTCACTAACAAAACTTCGTGAACTTGGAGTACAAGATTATGAAACTCAATCAGAGATGATTAATAGGCAGCTAGCCATCGAAATTGCTAAAAATGCCAATAGTAATTCTGTAAAAGCACTTAATAAAAAGATGGAAATTCTTGCTAAATATGGTGGCCCTTACGTAAGTTTGAGAGACGCTTTAGAGCATGATAAAAAACGTTTTTCTGAAGTAAGTGAGAAATATGACAAAGCTAGAATTGATGCTGAAGAAGAATTACCTCAAACTTTTATTGTTGACAGAGCATTCCCCGCAGAAAAGAAAACATATCCTGTTCGTTGGGTAATTGTTGCAGTTGCTACTTTATCAACATTACTTTTAAGTATGTTTGTATTGATAATGTTAGAAGGAATTAAACAAGAGAAATCAAAATAATACCCCAGCATTATTGCAGGCAAAAACTAAAATACTATTAACTTCAGCCATAAGTTTGGCTTATATTGTTATCAATACCATATTGATAGCTAACGAATGGTACTGGCTAAGTTTATTGCCTTTAGCTTTGGTGTTTGCAGCAGTATTTATTTATTCATTAGATAAAATATATTTATTAGTAGCCTTTGTTACTCCAATGGCTATTGATATTACAAATTTTGGTATGAGCATTGGACTTTCTCTGCCCTCAGAGCCAATTCTTATTCTGTTATTAGTAGTATTTGTTTTTAAACTATTTCACGATAAATCAATTGACAAACAGATATTTACTCATCCAATAAGCTTTGCATTATATTTTTATTTTGCGTGGATGCTTATTACTGTACTTACAAGTTCCAATATGCTTGTTTCAGTAAAATGGTTTGTCGCACGATTATGGCTCATTGTCCCTACATACTTTTTTGGAATAATAGTATTTAAAGATTTAAAGAATATTCCAAAATTTGTTTGGGCTTTTACTTTAGGCTTCATTCCTGTTATTATATACACCTTGTCTGTTCATGCTGCAAATGGGTTTAGCGATCACGCAGCACATTGGGCAATGTCACCATTCTTTAACGACCATACTTCATATGGGGCAATTTTAGCAATGATAATTCCTGTCATTCTAGGTTTTGGAATCAATACTTCAAACAATACAATTAACCTTAAGATGTTTACTTATTTGGCTTTAACAGTATTATTAATTGCCATTTTCTTCTCTATAAGTAGAGCTGCTTGGGCAAGTTTAGTAGGTGCTTTTGGGGTATTTATTATGATTAAATTCAAAATACGACTCTCTTGGATATTAACTGCTGCTACGGTAATTTTTCTAATTCTATTTAGTTTTAGAGAAAGCATTATGATGAAAATGGAGAAGAATAAGCAAGATTCTTCCGATAATTTTGTTGAACATGTTCAGAGTATGTCAAATATTGCAACTGATGCTTCTAATTTGGAACGTATTAATAGGTGGAATTCAGCATTACATTTATTCTACGACAAACCATTTTTTGGTTGGGGACCTGGAACATATCAATTTGTTTATGCGCCATATCAGAGTGTTGAAGATAAAACAGTAATAAGTACTAATGTAGGAAATAAAGGAACTGCTCATAGTGAGTATTTATTGATATTATCAGAGCAAGGTATTTTGGGCTTATTGAGCCTTCTTAGCGTTTTTATTTTAGTAGTAATAACTTCTCTTAGAGCCTACAATAATGCCTCAAATGGCAAAGCTAAGCAATATGTATTATTATTATTTCTTGGCATAATTACATATATGGCACATGCTTTTTTTAATAATTTTCTTGATACAGACAAGGCTGCTGTTCCTTTTTGGGGATTTGTTGCTGCTATAGTCGCTATTGATATTTATTATGGGAAAGATAAAGGAGAAAATAAAAAGTTGAAGGGCTAAAAGGGAAAGTAAAAAACAAAATTTCATATCTAATTTATTCATACATTTGCACACTTTTTAAAACCAATTCTTATTTTAGAATTGATTGAATTATAATAATTTAAATATATATCAAATGAAAACAGTATCAATGAGCGGTTCTCTTCGCGAGAACGTAGGGAAAAAGGATGCTAAGGCATTACGTAATGCTGAGAAAATCCCATGTGTAATTTATGGTGGCGAAAAACAAATTCACTTTGCTGTTCCTAGCAGTGATTTTAGACATTTAGTTTATTCTCCAGACATTGCTTTTGTTGATTTAGACATCGACGGAACAAAATATAAAGCAATTCTTCAAGATATTCAATTTCACCCAGTAAGTGATAATATTCTTCATGCTGACTTCTTAGAACTAGTTGAAGGTAAAAAGATTGTTATGGCTGTACCTGTTAAAACTAATGGTCTTCCTATTGGTGTAACAGAGGGTGGTAAACTTATGATTAAAATTCGTAAGTTGAAAGTTAAGGCTCTTCCTGAGTTTATTCCTGAAACTATTACTTTAGAAGTTGAGAAACTTAAAATTGGTAACTCAATTAAAGTTAAAGAAATAAATATTGACAATGCAGAGCTTTTAGATACTCCAAATGCTGTTGCCGTAGCTGTAGGTATGACTCGTGCTGCTGTAGCTGCCGCTGGTGAAGGTAGTGTTGGAGTAGCTGCTGAAGGTGAAGAAGCTGCCGAAAGCACTGAGGAATAGTATTCTGAAGACTTCGTTGAATAATTTCAACAAGATATTATTAAAAGGTGCAATTTTTTATTGCACCTTTTTTAATTTAAAGATAAATAATGAAGTATTTAATAGTAGGATTAGGAAATATTGGTAGTGAGTATGAAGGTACACGCCACAATATAGGGTTTGATGTAATTGACAGACTGGCAAAAGATTTAAAAGCTGATAAATTTGAAGTAGAAAGGCATGCAATGCATACAATTGCTAAATTCAAAGGTAGAAAGTTAGTTATTCTGAAACCAACAACTTATATGAATCTTAGTGGTAAAGCAGTGAAATATTGGCTTGATACTGAAAAAATTCCCATTGAGAATTTTTTGGTAATACTTGATGATTTAGCAATTCCTTTGGGGAAACTCAGAATGAAACTTAAAGGTGGTGATGGAAATCATAACGGACTTACAAGCATTATTGAGCTGCTGAAACATAGTAATTTCCCACGGTTACGCTTTGGAATAGGTAATAACTTTTCGAGAGGTCATCAGAGTGATTTTGTTCTTGGAAAATGGAAACCGGAAGAATTATCTGTTATAGACGAAAGAATTGATTTAGCAATTGAGATGATAAAAAGCTTTTGCACAATTGGAGCTGAAAGAACCATGACTAGCTATAATGGGAAGTAGTTGGAAGTTCTGAGTTGGGAGTTCTGAGTTGGAAGTTTTATTTCACCCAAACGAGTAAGCCACCAAATTCAGTGATTTTTCCAGTATCCATTAACCAACGAATTACTGTAATAAATCTTTCCTCCTCAATAATCCCTGATTTCTCAAGTAGGTTTTCTAAGCTCATATTCTCATTAATCAGTATGGGTTTTATTATTTCCATAACAGTGTTAAACTCATGCTGGCTAAGATTAAGTTTATTTCGCGACAAACAAGTGTCACATTGACCACAACGCTTTGTATCCTTTTGTCCAAAATAACTTAACAACATCTCACTCCGACACTTTGTAGTGCTACCAATATAGCTTTTAACTTCGTTTAAGCGCATAAGAGAAGCGTTCTTCAACTTCAAATAGTTATCCTTATTAATAACAATATCTCTTTTATTTAATCTTCCTTCCGGAAAAATAATCTGAGGCTTACTACTTCTAGGAATATATTCTACTACTCTATTCTTATGTAGAATTTTAAGCGTATTCTCAACCAATAAAGCAGATATATTTAATCTTCTACCCAATTCAGATTCATCAATACGAGAGAAATCTGTAAACAGACCGTTATAAGAACGAATAACAACATCTATAAAATCACCCATTTTTGGATTCCTTACTTGATGTCGGTACAAAGTTTCTCTACTCACAATAAACATTAACTTAGAAGGTCTACTAATAGCTTCAGAAAGGAATAAATATCCTTCTTTTTCAAGATATTTAATAGAGTTGTAAGTAAGCAAAGGATTTAGATTATACATTTTAATAAAATCTGCTAGAACAAATTCATAACTTTCTCCTGCTCCACTTCCTACAGCTAGTTGAAAATAATTTCCCAATACATTATATATATCCTTGATAAAATCAATTTCTGGATATTTCATTTTAAAATTACGATCCAAATCCATCACATCACTTTTATGATAAAGTAATGTTGCCAAAGCAGAATCACCATCTCTCCCTGCCCTTCCCGCCTCTTGAAAATAAGCTTCTAAACTATCCGGCACATCCATATGCACAACAAGTCTAACATCAGCCTTATCTATTCCCATACCAAAAGCATTGGTAGAAACCATTATTCTAACTTTTGAGCTTATCCATTCCTTCTGCTTTCTATCTCTTTCTTCGGTAGTTAATCCAGCATGATAAAAATGACAAGAATACTTATTATTCAGTAGAAAAGTGGCTATTTCCTTAGTTTTTCTCCTGTTTCTGACATAAATTATTGCCGAACCTGGGTTAGCATCTATATATTTTAATAGTCTATTATACTTATCTTCACTATATTCCACTTGATAAGAAAGATTGGTTCTTTCGAAACTCATTTTATAAATGTTCCGCTTGGGGAAAAGCAATTTTTCTTGAATATCCTCAACTACGGTAGGGGTTGCAGTTGCAGTAAGTGCAAGGATAGGTACATTTGGAAGAATATCTTTAATTTCAGCAATGCGAAGGTAAGAAGGTCTAAAATCGTAACCCCATTGAGAAATACAATGAGCCTCATCAACAGCAATAAGGCTTACATTCATCTTCTTTATTCTCTCTTGAAACATCTCTGTTTCCAACCTTTCTGGAGAAACATATAGAAACTTTTTATCACCATAAACACAATTATCAAGTGCAATATCAATTTCTCTAAGATTCATACCTGAAAATATCGCTACAGCCTTTATACCACGTTTTTCTAATTGCGAAACTTGATCTTTCATTAAAGCAATAAGGGGAGTAATAACGATACAAACGCCTTCTAACATTAAACTTGGAACTTGAAAGCAAATACTTTTGCCTCCACCAGTAGGCATTAGAGCTAAAGTATCTTGCCCTGCTAACACAGAATCAATTATTTGCTCTTGCAAAGGTCTAAAGCTTGAATAACCCCAATATTTAATAAGTATTTGCTGCTTATTCATAAAACCACAATTTCATTCAATAAAAGTACTAATAATACCAATATAATCATTCTCTAATCAAATTTAATAATCTCAGAATAAGTAATTGATTTATATAAAATAATTTCTTACCTTTGCTAATAATCACTAAATAAGCTCAAATGAATATTCTTCAAAAGATATTAGTACCTTTAGGCGCTGCATTTACTGTAATGTTACTTGTCTTTATTATCGTATTTAAACATTATTATGATAATATGATGAATGTAACATTTGAAGCAAGTATTACACTTAAAGAGGCTGAATTTAAAAGTAATATCGATAAAATTTCTGAAAAAGCTTTGATTAACTCTAGTTTCTATTCTGGACTAAAAACCATAAAGAAAGCAATGAGTTATTATGATTTAAGTAATAATATTGACTCATCGAATGCAATATTAGAAGAGAAATACCATCAATTATCTGTTGATTTTAAAAAAAATACTGGTCATAAACTCGACATGGCATTCTATTCAAAAGATGGAACAAACTTATATAGAAGTTGGGATCAACAATATGGCGATGAGCTTGTTGCAAATAGTAAATTGATTGATAGTGTAATTCAGCTAGAAAAAGCAGAAAAAATAATTGGGCAAGATAACTGGGGAATAAACATTTCTGGTGCTACTCCAGTATTTGATATAGATTCATCTTTTGTTGGTATTGTTGAGACAAGGTTTTCACTTCGAGAAATACTAAATAGTATAAATCAAGCAAAAGGAGAAGAAATTGCAATTCTAATAAAAAAGGAAATCCTTAATAATTCTAATAAATTCAATTCTTCATTATATTCTACTGTTTTAAAGAACAATTTCTATGTAATAGAAAATTCGGAGAAATTTAGTTTAAGTAATTTAGAAAACATAAAGTCTTCAAAAACTTTTCATTCAAGAGATATTTCAGGTAATTTTTTATACTATTCTTTTCCCATTAAAAATTACAAAAACACAATTGGATTTCTTGTTTATCAAGTAGATGTAACTCCTTATATTACAAACAGAAGTAAAGTAAATTGGGTTGTTTTTGGTGCAGGAGTAATTTCACTAATAATAGTTGTTATTATTCTACTTGTTCTAGGTAGAGTAATAATTACCAAGCCAACAAAGAAAATCATAAATGCAGTTAATAAGCTTTCAGAAGGACAGATAATTGAAAAATTAGATATTAAGACTAAAGATGAGGTTTCTAAAATTGGTTTAAGTGTTAACAAATTGAGTGAAGCTTATCATCGGTTTATTTTATTTGCAAAAAGTATTGGCGAGGGTGAATTTGATGTTGAGTTTGATTCTTCAGGAGAAAAAGATGAGATGGGTAATGCATTACTTGAAATGCGGGAAAAACTATTATTAGCTAAAGAAGAAGAAAAAACAAGAATTCAGGAAGAAGAAAACAGAGCATGGGCAAATAATGGCCTCTATGAGTTAGGAGAAATGCTTAGACAAAACACTGATAATATAGAAAAACTATCTCATAATGTATTAACTTATATAGTTAATTATACTAACTCTAATCAAGGTGGAATATTCTTAGCTGATGATTCAAATAATGCAAATCCAATATTTGAATTAACAGCTGCATTTGCTTATGATAGAAAAAAATATTTAACAAAATCTATTCCTTTGGGAGAAGGACTTGTTGGAACATGTGCTATAGAAAAAGAAACCATTTACATGGATGACATACCTGATAATTATATCAATATAACTTCTGGTCTTGGAAAATCTAACCCTAGAAGTATATTATTAATACCATTAAAAGTAAAAGATAAAGTATATGGGATTTTGGAATTAGCTTCATTTAACACATATACTGACTTTATGATTAAGTTTCTTGAAAATGCAGCAGAAAGTATTGCTTCTACTTTCTCTATATCAAAAATCAATATGATTACTAGTGAATTATTAGAGCATTCTCAACAACAACAAGAAGAAATGAGAGCTCAGGAAGAGGAGATGAGACAAAATATGGAAGAGCTTCAAACTACTCAAGAAGAAGCACTTAGAAGAGAGAACGAAATGAATGGAATATTAAAAGCACTTAATGAAAGTAGCCTTGTACTTATGCTTAATACCGATCTAAATATTATTTCTATTAATGATAAGTTCTCAAGTATAATTGGTGTTGCTCAAGATAGAATTGAGGGGAAAAGGATTGAGGATATATTACAAATCACAAAAGAGGATGTTAATAACCTTAGTTCTAAATTAAATAACGGAGAAATAGTAAGATTAGAATCTAAAATAGAATTAACAGATAATAAAGAACTCTGGTTAAGACAACTTTACTATCCGATTCTAGATGATGAGGATGATTTGATTAAAATTATTAATATTTGCGAAGATATGACAACAGAGAATAAGTTAAATGAATATATTAAGCTCCAAAAACAATAGATATTATCATTAACCTTATTCAGGGAATTATTCTAAATTTACATTGTTAATTATACAAACTAATACTTAATAGGTATTGGATTAATTCTAAAACAAGAATATTTGCTTCTAAACAAATATTCACTTATATAAATAGTTCATTATTAAACATTATTATGGAAGTATATTTTGAAAACGAATATATAACAGTAAGTTATATCAAGGAATTAAATGCAGTTAGACAAGAGTGGAAAGAGTTTAAGGTAATAAGTTTTGAAAATTATCAACTAGCATTTAATAAATCACAAGATTTACAAAGAATTAAAAAAGCGGAAACTTTTTTTTCAGATACAAGAAAACAAGGAATAATAAATCCAGAACAAAGAAAGTGGCTTTTAGAAGAATCCCTTCCAAAAGCAGTTGAAATAGGTATGAAAAGAATAGTTGTGCTTGCAGAAATGAGCGTTTTTAAACGTTACTATCTAAATACAATAATGTCTACAATAAATAAAGTTAAAATCCCATTCAAAATATTTAGCGATGAGGATAAAGTTATTCAATGGATAAAAAAGCTTGACAATAACCTTTAATCCATGTTTTTATTTCTCAATAGATAAACTAAAACTTGCACCATAATTTAGTAGAATTAATTTTTAATACTTATTAAAAATTAATTCTTAATAATATTTGTAATAATTAACAGTTAATACTTATCAAAAGGTATACTTTTGCAAGTATTAATAAATATTATATAGAATATTTAAGATTTAATTATGGAAAGCAAAAAAACAGTAGAAGTTAAGAAACAAAGTACAGTTGGATATAAAATAACCATAGGGATTCTTATTGCTATTATTGCAGTATTGTTATGGATGATTTTATACTCAAGAGAAGAGATAAAAGCAGTAAATGTTGAAAAAGAAGAGATTAGATTCACTTTAACTGGCGAACTTGATTCTCTTATGGTAGAACACCTAGAGGTTAAGAGAGAGTATGGCGAATTAAGTGAGCAAGCATTGCGGAAAGATAGTATTATTCAAGCTAATGCAAAGGAGATAAAGAAACTAATTGCAAAATCTTCTGACTATAGACGAATTAAACGTAAGTTGAATTATTTGCGTAAAATCCATCAAAGTTATATTGATCAATTAGATTCAATATATACCATTAATAGGCAACTTCATAAGGAACTTGACATTGCTCATGATCAAATTAACAAAACAAATAGAAAAGCTAAAAAACTATCTAAAGAAAAAGAGCAATTAACAAAAATAGTTGAATCAGGAGCAATTCTTAAAGCATATAATGTTAGGGGATTGACCTATAATTTGAGGGGCAAAACAAATAAAGAGGTTGAAACTTATAAAGCTCGAAGAGTTGAAAGAGTTAAAATTAGATTTACTGTTAGCGAAAACCCATTGGCTAAACCTGGGAAAAGGACTGCTTATGTACGCCTTGCTAGACCTGACGGATTAATTATTATGAAAGGAAAAGGTGATGAATATAGCTTTGAAGCTAATGGGACTAAACTGCAATACTCTATGAAAAAGGAAATTGATTATCAGAATAAATCAATTAACGTAACATTAAATTGGGACAAGAAAAGTAGTTCTCCTGCAATGAAAGGCAAATATCATATTGCTATTTACATGGATGGT
>Ga0256827_10001713_pt1 | contig 14112 bp, 16 predicted proteins | sample CV84metaG_FD_185977 | JGI IMG/M metagenome (GOLD analysis project Ga0256827, IMG submission 185977) | Hydrothermal vent microbial communities from East Pacific Rise, Pacific Ocean - CV84 | ecosystem: Environmental > Aquatic > Marine > Hydrothermal vents | place: Pacific Ocean: East Pacific Rise... | reverse complement strand
GCGGATGAAATCAAGAAGGTCTGCCTCTGCTTCTATCAACTCTTCCGAAGTGGTTGACATATCTTCAAAATCAGACCCTGTCTGAATTTCCAGGAACTTATTTTTAAGTCTCTCAAAACTCTCCGTATCTAAAAGTATGATCGGGTAATCCAGATCAAGTTTTGAGAAGTGATTCAGTGCATCGGCAAGAGTGTTTTGTTCTACGACAGCTGTTTTCTGTTCATCAACTGTAGAAAAAAGAAGGTCGTGTTTTAGTGCGAGTTTATGGTTTATCTCTTCTTCCCATAAAGGTTCCAGGTTGACATCTTGCAGAAGAGGAAAATGCATGACTAGAAATCCTCCACTGTATTTAAGACATCAAGGTTGCTTACTCTACCTGTTGAGCTATGCTGAGTTGGCACCGATACAGATGCAGCATTCGATTCAGTACTTGCAGAAGAAGCAGTGCTTGTTGATGTACTTGAACTGCTAGAGAAGAATGAACCCGACTCTTTTTCTTCAAGTGCTTTCTCCACAAGACTGTTATATCTGCCCTGCACCTCTTCAAGTTCTGAGAGCATTCTCTTTAATTTTTGCAGATCACCGCTTCTTCTTACGATATAAGGGGTAAGATAGATGACCACATTCTGTTCTCGCTCTACATCAGAATTATGTGTAAAAAGCAACTCTCCCAATACAGGTATATCTCCAAAGAATGGTACTTTTGTAGTACCCTTTCCCCCTACTCTTTTAATGAGACCTCCCAAAATAATCGTTTCACCGTTTCGTACAATCGCATTTGTATTCACTGTTCTTTTTGTAGTGGTCGGTCGGTCTGCGATCTGCTCCGAAGAGGGATCAAGATCTTCAATAATCGTCTCCACTTCCAGTGTCACCTGATTGTTGCTTGAGAGTCTTGGTTTTACTTTCAGAGTAAGCCCGATGTCCTCTCTTGAATAATTGTTGACAATATTTGACACACCTGTGGTGGACTGCTGTCCCTGCGTTAAGATGGACATGGTTTGCCCTACATAAATTTTGGCTTCTTTGTTGTTTGTACAGAGGATCGAAGGCTCAGAGAGAAGATGGGCTGCACCATTTCTTTGCAATAGATCAAGTGTTGCACCCAAAGCAAAGACTTTATCAGTTTCACCAAATTTAAATGCTGGTGTATTCGTTGTAATAGCATTTCCATTTTTATCATACGTTGTTTCCGAATTATTTGTATTCAAAAAACCTAAAAGTGCCGGTGACATTTGCAAAGCAGAGGCTCCCATATTCGCGGCAAGCGTAAAAAGACCTGAAGAGGTGATCGTTCCTCCATTCATGCCGTATTTCAATCCAAGCTGTTCCGCCATATTACTGTCAACTTCTATGATCTTTGCTTTCACATACACTTGTACTTTTGGAATATCTATTCTTCTTACTGTGTCACGTATGTTCTTTATCTGTTCCCCTGTTGCAAGAATAATAAGTGCATTTCTTTCAATATCTGAAACAACCATAGCTTTACTAGGTGGTGGTCCACCTTTTTTTGGTTTTTTAATGGCAACATTATTCATTTGGGAAACAAGTTTACTCATGATCTTCTCCATCTCTTCTACATTGGAGTTCTTTAATCGGATCACATACATTTTCTGTGTCTGGTCTTCACCCTCCATATCTAATTGTTTGATATATCGGATCATACGATGTGTATTGTCTGCTTTACCAACCAAAATGATAGAATTTGTTGCTTCATCTTTAAAAATATCGACTTTTTCACTTTCTATTGTTTGAGGAAAGATCTTTTTTGCCATATTTTGAGCATTTGAAAATACATCTTTTACTGAAGCATGTTTGAGTTTTATCACTGTCGATCTTTTTACCCCTCTCTCTTCTACTGCTTTAATAAGCTTGGAGATGGAACGCAGTGTTCTTGGTGTTGCAGTAATAGCCAAAACATTATTTTCTTTAAAAGAGATCACTTTTGCATTTTTATGCAACAGTGGTTTGATCTTTGCCCTGATGACTGCTGCATTGGAGTTCTTTAGTGGAAACATGACGGTTTTCATCGTCTCTCCCTCTATAGTGGAAGTGACATCAAGTCCTTCTCCTGCAGCAGTTGATCCTTTAACTACTTTATAAAAATCACCCTGATCAACAATAGTATAGCCTTTACTTCCCAAAATGGAATTGGCCAAAGGAATAAGAGAAGATTTTTTAATCGGCTCCTGAGAAACAAAGTTGATCTTTCCTTTCAAATCCACATCTATCAAAATATTTTTATGCGTGATCTTGGAAACCATTTCGATGAAATCTTTTATGTTAAGGTCTCTAAAGTTGACATCAACTGTCTCTTCCTGCGCCTGTAAAGATGTTGACAAGACAAGCAATATACTCAATATTATTTTAGTTAATTTCATATTCTAACTCCATTTCTTCTTTTCCTCTTTTGATCACCATGGTCAGGTTCTCTATGTTTGCAATATTTTTATACATATCAAATGCTGCATTATAACTGTTTAACTCTTGTCCGTTAATAGACTTTATCACATCCCCGCGCTTCACACCTAACTTGGCAAAGGGAGAACCTCTACGCACAAAAGTAATACGAAAACCTTTAAGCCTTCCTCCCTTTTTTACTTCCGCGATACCAATATTCTTATAAATGTCATCTATATTCTTAGCATAATGATCAAGGAGAGCCCGGTCTACAATCTTATGATCCCCGGCATCTACTATTTCCCCCTCTGCCTTTTTCGGTTTTCTCGAAGCAGATCCTGATACATCTTCCACAGACTTAATACTGGAACCTGTACTACTGCTCTTTTTACTTTTAAAAAGATTCACTCTATAAGTTTTAGTATCTTTGATGAATGTTGCAAAATTATTTCCCGCACCGTCAAGTACAAAACCATTGACCTCATCCCCTCGAGAAAGTACTTTGGACTGTTTCTTATACTCTACGGTAATGACTGTTGTATCCTGTGAGTTATAAATAGCCAAAAGCCTGATATCTTTGATACTGCCTGCTATTTTCACCACCTTCTTTTTTGCCGGAGCAGCTGCCTCATGCGGTGTTAATTTTACTCTGTAGTATAGGGACTTATGGTTTACTTCATCTATATGCTCTATACCTGAGGAGGAGAGCCATGTTACTTTCACTGCAAACCATAAAAGTTTTACCAGTATAAGCAGGATCAAAAGAGTAAAAAGCTTTTTAAAATTTTGAGACTTAAAAAGATGTTTCATAATACAATCCTTTTTCGTCTTTTTTCAAATTTGATCTTATAGGGTCTATCGCTGTTGTTGTTTCAGAGAAATCAAGCCGTATATTTCGTTTATTCAAATTGGCATTCCCTTCCAAAAGACCGAAACTGCCATTGGCATCAATATTGACTGCAAAAGGGAAAAACAGGGAATAAGAGATATTTGCACGGTCTATGTTTTGAGGAGCAAATGATTTGAGAGACTCATCCAAATGCATAGAGCGTACATTGATATTGTTGTAAAAGAACAGTGTAAAGATATTGATCTTTTCAACCGTTGCAATTTTTATACCCTTGACATAAATAACAGGTTTTATTAAATTCAGGGAAAATATCCCCTCCTCAATACTCTGCTCATTGATCTCTATATCCTGTTTGGCAAGTGCATTCTCAAGTGTAAAATAGAGCTCTTGCTTTGGCATAAACAGTAAAAGTGCAAACCAGAAAACTATAAAGGCGATAAAGATATTTTTTACCATTTGCATTTGAACTCCACATTGTAAGATGAATTGTCTCTATTTATCTTCAATACTTGTATCTGCACTGCCATACTTAAAATATTTGTAACCAGTTTGTTCAACTCTTTTGGTGTAAGTGCAGTGTAATGGGCTGTCAGTTTTTTACCTTTTTTACTCCATTTTATCTTGGAAGAGGGAACAATTTTTTTTAATTTTTCTACTCTTTTGGAAACTTTTTTATCTGCCCAAGTCTTTTGCAGTGATACAAGTTCTTTAAACTCTGTTACTGCATGTTTGATACTTATCGTCTCTTGAGAACGTGAAGAGACTTGTGCATTCTTATAAAGAAGTGCACTAAACATGATAAGCAGTGACAAAGCAACTATCAGTTCATTTCTATAAAGTTTCCAATTCATAGTTTTTCCTCTATATGCACTATATTGCCTGTTACAGTCTCGGCTGACTTAAATCCGGATTTTTTTGACAACTGGATCAAACGCTGTGCCACTTTTGTATCTTTACAGATAAAATCCACTTTAAAAACTTTCTCATTCATTTGGAATGTACCTACCTTCACTCCTTTGAAGATCATACCGGCAAGTGTTTTCACTACTTCTCTTTTTTTTCTCTCATTTTTATCTATGGCTCTGTATTTTGCACTGATACTCTCTCTGGTATATTGGCTCTGCCAGGAGGGATGCGCTTCTAAAAGCATTTGCATCTCTTCCTGTGCTGCCTGAGAATCATGTGAATATCTCCAGCCTTCAATGAAAAACATTAGTGCAAACAGTGTAAAAAAAGCTGTAAGACCAATGGTTTGCTTCATACTTAAAGCAGAGGTATGCATCCCTTGGGATGTTACACCTTTTTTAGGGGTAAAACTATCATCAAAAGTCAAGATCTCACCCTTCTCCTTCAGTGCAATTTGTGGAATGATCACCACCGTGTTGTCCAAAGCAAGTAGAGCTTCTTTCTCTCCCAAAAGTAAAGGAGCAGTAAAATTGGCTGCTGATTGCTGCGCAAAAAAGATCTTGCCTATCTGCTCCGGACTGATCCCTTTTGACAAGAGAAAGTCATTTATTGCTTGCATATCATAGGCAATAAAAACCCACTCCTCTTCTTCTTTATAAACAAAATAATCATATTTACTTGTATTTTCAAGTAAGCCGTCAAAAAGAGATGCAGCTATTTTTTTTGCCTGATAATGGTACTTGAGAGGGAGCGTCTCTTTTTTGAGTATATAGAATTGCGGTGTCAGCATGATATTTACAGGTTTAGACAAAGATTTTTCTTTCATCCCCGAATATACCAATACCAATGCTTTACTGTTTCCCAAAAAACTCAAAATTCTTTACCTCCCCTTCAATATCTTCAAACTTAAAAGCGAATCTTTCACCTTCGTAACCATACTGTACTTCACATTGTGACTGCGGTAAAAACTCTTTCGCAAAAAGTTTTTGTTCATACGTTCCGCCATTCTCCTGAATAAATGTTTTCAATGCAACTGTACCCGGAGCCCACTCCTCTTGCACAGTAGGAAAATCTATGCCAAACATAAGAGAGATCAACTCTGCAGAAATATAATCCCCGTCTATAAGATTTTCTTCTGCAGACCCTTGAATTCTGTTAAATACAAAAAACTTTTTCCATGGAACACGACCTACTTTTACATCATCTGCTTCGAGTTGGTACCTCTCCAAAATAGCTTCAAATTGTTTAAATGATATAATACCATTTTTTTGCCGAAGCCTGCTTTGTTCTTTTTGCACAAACTTCTCTTTGCCGCCTACCTCTTCCAATATCATCTCTTCAAGTCTTGTTGCATCTTCCAAATCATACTCCTGCACAACACTTTCAAAAAGGTTTTGGGTCAGGGAAGCATGTTCTGACATATTTTGTTCACTCCCCACGCCAAGCCAGTTAATATTGATCCCATTTGCAAGAGGCGTACAGTGAACAAGGACCGAAAACCTCCCATCCGGAGAGGAAAGAGGGACAGGAGACAGGTACAGTGTATTGTATAACGTTTTTCTCTCTTTAAATTTTCCAAATATCTTTTTGATATCTGCATAATATAAATCACCCTGTATCATTGCTTTTGTTGTGCTTGCATCTTTTCTTGCTTCATCAAGATAAGTGATCAGTACTCCCGTCAATGCAATGATCACCGCCAGTGCAGAAAGCGTAAGAATCAGGGCAAACCCTTTTCTGTGTGCGACAGTATCAGATATTTTCATAGGCGTTATGGTGTATTTGGATCTATCCATCTAAAGGCTCTGTTATAGTAAATTGGATAATATTATACCCAAGCAAACTAAAGGATATAAATGAAACGCCATACTAGACTCAGAGCAGGGTTTTCCCTTATTGAATTACTGATCGTTATTGTTATTTTGGGAGGACTGGTAGCAGTGGTTGCTCCGGGACTTATGGATTCTGCCGATCAGGCAAAAAGAGACACAGTCTGTCTTAAAATGAATGACCTTAAAAAACGATTTGATATGTTTAAACTGGACAATGGAAATTACCCTGAGACTGAAGAGGGATTTGAAGCACTATTAAGTAACCCGGATGCAGATAAATACCCAAATTACCGTGCTAAACCATATTTAAAGAAATTACCGAAAGATTCATGGAAAAGTGCATTTGTCTATCTGAAAAAGGGGGATGATCTGGAGATCATCTCTTTTGCTGCAGATAGAAAAGAGGGCGGAGAAGAGAACAATAAAGATATACGCTTTTCTGAGTGCAACAAATAGTCACTGCACATGTTCCCCATAAAGAGAGACAAGATGCATAAGGGGTTCTCTCTAATAGAACTTCTTATTGTAATACTGATTATTTCTCTTGTCTATTTTTTAGGATTTTCCAGTATAGAAAAAGCTTCAGACAAAGTCAAAGCACTTACCCCACTCAACTTAAAAAGCAGTATTGTAAACTCCAATCTGTTCCAGGGTGAAGCGACACTGATCTGTATCAATCAATGCACTTCCTGTTATATGAGAAAAGATATCAATTCTCCTTTTGAAGCATATGATCAGGGGATAGATCTCAAAAATACGGAAGCTTATACACTTGATTCCCGTGATTCACTTCAACGCATAGAGTACGGACGATATCAGGACAAAAAAATATGTTTAACTCTACATTTTTATGCCAATGGAAGTTCCACACAGATCATCCTGAAAAACAGAGATGCTGTTTACTTTTTACCTGCCTTTTTTGGTGAACCTCAAGAAGTGGATTCCCTTGATGAGGCAAAAGAACTTTGGCTAAAGCATACTCAACTTGTAGCCAACAGCGGAGATTTCTATTGAAAACACAGCATTCACTACGCACTTTCCATTCGGCATTTACACTGATAGAAGTACTTATCTCTGTACTTATTTTGTCAGGGTCGATTGTCTATGCTTTAAAAATACACAGTCAGAACAGAGAGCAAATTGTTTATATTTCCCAAAGAGCCAAACTATCCCTGCAAGACTCCCTTTTTGTGGCAGATGATACCCTGAAATATCATAAAGATAGCAAAACTGCCTATGATGTCATAGAAAAATATTTTAAAATAAAAGACTTAAAAAGCAGAGAAATATTAAAAAAGATCTCCAGAGAGTATTTTATTCCTGAACCCATTCAGATCATGCCAGACGAAACAGAAACACCGGCAGCAGTCGTAGATGAAATTAAGCTCAGAGAGCAATTCTCAGCTTCGTATTTTCATTTTAAAATAAATTCGTTTTAAAAGATACAGTTAAAAAAGTTATAATATCAACAATTTACAGCAAGGATACCCACTCAAATGCTTTTCAAGTACAAAGGTTTTGACAAAACAGGGAAGAAACTCAAAGGAACAGTAAACGCAAGTTCCACTGAGGAAGCCGGACAGAAACTTCGTACACAAAATATATATTATGAATCTCTCTCCCCTGCAAAAGAGTTTTCATTTGAAAGCTTTTCCAAACGCCAAATGCCAGGAGAGCTTCTCGCCACTTTTTCTAAAGAACTCTCCTCCTATTTAAACTCAGGAATGACCATTCTTACTGCTATCAGACTGCTTGAAAATCAACATGAAGGAGAGAAAAAATATCTCTCTTTTCTTAACTCTGTCAAAACAATGATAGATGAAGGTAAGTCACTCTACAATGCCCTGAATTCCCAAAAAGTCTATGCACTGCCCGAATTTTTTGTACAGAGTCTGAATATTGCCGGACAGAGTGGGAAAATGGTAGAAGTATTAACCAATATGGGAAATTTCTTCTCTGCACAGAATAAAGTAAAAAAGCAGGTGAAGGGTGCCATGGTCTACCCTACCATCATCTTTACTGTTGCTATTGCCATGACCTCTTTTCTCATTGCTTTTGTTGTACCTAAAATTACAGAGATCTTTGAAGACACAGACCAGAAACTTCCTCCCATTACACAATTTGTACTCGATATCAGTGATTTTCTTACAAGTTATTATATGTATCTTATCGTGGGGATCATACTGTTCATTGTCTTATTTAAACTGGCTTATGCAAAAATGGATTCTTTTCACAGATTTATGGATGCACTACTTCTTAAAGTACCTGTACTTGGAGCACTCATACAAAACCATGAATTGGGAAGATTTTCATATATCCTTTCACTAATGCTCAGTTCCGGTGTTGCCTATGCACAGGCTGTACAGCTTGCCACTGCATCATTCGGGAACTATAAACTCATAGAACTTTTTGAACAGGCTTCCGTTAAAGTACTCGAAGGGAACAAACTCTCCAATGCACTGCAACTTACAAGAGGTGTGACACTCAAACGTAACTTTATGCAGTCCCTTGCCCTGGGAGAAGAGTCAAGTGAAGTTGCAAATATTTTGGATAATATCTCACATCTCTATGCTGAAGAAAATGAAGACAAACTAAAACTTTTACTGGGACTTCTGGAACCTTTCATGATGCTTTTTATCGGGGTAGTCGTCGGAGTAATTGTTTCAGCCATGCTGCTTCCTATCTTTACTATGACCCAAGGATTAAAATAGTATTATTCGTACCAATAATACCCATAAGGAAATTAAATGATAAAAGAATTAACATTCGCTACACTCTTAGCAACAAGTACTCTCTGTGCCGATACCATAGGAGGAGAGATATCTATAGGAGTATATAGCCACTCCCCAAGTGGTACAGCTTCATATACGCTACCTTATTCTTCACTAGGTTCAACAGTTGATCTTGAAAATGATTTTGGTTGGAGTGACGAACAGGACATCATATTTAAAGCCTATTTTGAACACCCTCTACCTTTTATTCCAAATGTTAAAATTGCATATGCCAATTTTAATCAATCAGGAAATGGAAATGTTACAAAATTTTCATGGGGTCCTATTAGTGGGCATGGAGACATTGAGACAGACCTTGAACTGCAAATGTATGACCTTACTGCCTATTATGAACTTTTAGACAATGCTGTAGAAATTGATGCAGGTCTTACCATACGATATCTGGAAGGAGACATCATTGTAACACCATCTGTAGGATTTACTCCTTTAGGTTCAGTAAGTGTAGCTTCTACAACCGATATAGATATGTGGATCCCTATGCTTTATGGAAAAGCAAGATTCAACATTCCAAATACAGACATCAGCCTACAGCTAGAAGCAAATGGTATTAGTTACAAGGAAACTTCTTTTTATGACTACGAGATCAGCGCACGTTACGCATTTTCCGCAGGTCTTGGATTGGAAGCCGGATACAAGTCTATCCATTTGGACAGTGAAGATCTTAATGATGGTCTTGTAATAGATGTGGATTCCTCCGGTCTTTATGCATCTATTGTTTGGGATTTTTAATGGCGAAAAAACGATTTCGTGATGTAAAACAGGGTAAAGCAAAAGAAATCGTCACAGAAGAACCTCTTAGTTCAAATAATAAATGGGATTATGCTACTTCTGGAATGAAGGTCAAAGCCTTTCTTACAGATTCATTCATGCTGCTAATGCCCATTATGTATGTGGTATTTTATCTTATTATGGGAGGGAGAGAAGGTTTTTCAGAGCATAAAGCAATAGGATGGATCTACATTTTGATCCCTTTGGTCATAGTACAAACAATTTTTATATTCAAAACCGGACAAACCCCAGGATACAGAGCATACAATCTAACACTTATTGATGATGCTACAGGAGAAAAACCTTCTCTTTTTATTATTATCTTTAGAAATCTCTCTGCAGTACTCTCACTATTTACATTTTTTGGATGGATCATGATGTTTTTCAGAAAAGACAATAAAACACTGCATGACCTATTGAGCGGCACTGCCACCATAATGAAAAAATAACTTTACTGCAGATGAAAAAAAAGAGCACATATCTTTCCCCTCTTTTAGGTGCTTACTACTTTTTTTATTTTGCACTGGTTGGGGTGTATGTTATTTTTATGCCCAAAGTACTCATAGAGCTCGGGTATTCAACAGTTGAAGTAGGTATTGTCTATGCTGCTGCCCCTTTTATGCGTTTTTTACTTCCTTTTGTCTTTAAACACTATATCGATCTGAGTCCTAAAGTATACCTCCTCTCATTGCTTTTGTGTTTTATAGGGACGCTCCTCTTTCTTGGAACAGTGCAAAGTTTTGAGTTTTATCTTTTTGCAAATCTTCTTTTTGGTGCCTCCATGGGGATCTCTCTGCCTTATGTAGAAACAATAGCACTGGCTTCTCTCCCTAAAAACCGTTATGGCAAAGTACGTCTTTGGGGTTCACTTGGTTTTATGGGTATTGCTTTATGGCTGGGAAAAATACTTGCAGCACCTTATGATGCACTATATTATTTGAGTACCATGGCACTCCTAACACTTATTTTTGGTGCTATTCTTGTAAAATATGATACAACAGAACATAGTTCAGCCAAAGATGATGCCAGTTTCTCTCTTATGAAATATTGGGCATTCTGGCTCTCTGTTTTTTTAATGCAGGTCGGGTTTGGAGGTTTTTATAACTTCTTTACCATTTACGAAACAGCCCATGGTGTTTCACTTGAAATTACAAGCTGGATGTGGAGTTTTGGTGTAATCTGTGAAATAGTAATGCTTTACTTTCAGGGACCGCTACTGCAAAGAAATTTACTGAATATTTTAAAATTTGCAACACTTGTCACTGCCCTACGGTGGATAATACTCTACCTTTTCCCTGATTCTCTCACCCTGACCTTTGCATCCCAGTCTCTTCATGCTGTCTCTTTTGCCCTGTATCATACAGCTGCTATTACTTATGTCTTTTCACTCTATACACAAAAAAAACTTGCCCAGCAGTTTTTCTTAGGCATTGCATTTGGTCTGGGCGGCTCTGTTGGTGCTGTTTTATCAGGGCAGATCTATGGAGAAAATATGTTTCTTATAGAAGCAATCATCACCTTTATCTCATTTATGGTATTGTGGCTACATCAAAAACGGAGGATCACTTATGAAAACAGCAAAATATAATATTCCCCTTGTCATATTTGCAGGAGGGAAAAGCTCCCGCATGGGGCAGGACAAAGCACTACTTCCTTTTGGAGGATATGATACATTGGCTCAGTTCCAGCAGGAGCGACTCTCTACACTCTTTAAAAAAGTCTATATCTCTGCAAAAGAGAATAAATTTGATTTTGAAGCCACTGTTATCAAAGACAGATATAAAGAGAGCTCCCCTCTGGTAGGGATAGCTTCTATTTTTGAAACACTTAAAGTAGATAAAGTTTTTATTCTCAGTGTGGATGCCCCATTTGTAAATAAAGAGACCATAGATACACTAATTCATTCCAACAATAGATTTGATGCTGTGATCGCGAAGAGTAAAAGTGGTGCACAGCCACTTTGCGGGGTATATAAACGTTCTATATTACCTACAGCCCAAGAGCATTTAAAAAATAAAAATCATAGGCTCAATAATTTACTAAAAAAAGTGGAGACCCAATTTATACCTTTTAAAGATGATACACTTTTTCTAAATCTGAATCATCCTCATGAGTATGAAAAAGCTTTGGAAAGTTTAGAAAACTAATATATCCCGAAACAAGTTTCGGGTTCCCCTTTATACTTTTCCATCTAACATTTGTACCATAAACTTTTTAGAAAAGAAAAGAAATTTCTCAAAAAGTGTGCTGTGATACTTGTCTTTATGATAGATCATCAGAAAATCTCTTTTACACTCAAAGTTCTTTACTTTAACCTGATATAGTTTCTCATCCAAGAGCTCTCTTTCAACTGAGATCTTTGAAATACAGGTTAAACACTCTCGATTCATCAAGATACTTTTTATGGATTCTGTGTGCCCTAACTCGAAAAAGATATTTAAGTTATCCACTTTCTCTTTGATATAATCCAGAAAGACTTCTCTTGTACCGGAACCCTCTTCACGAAGTACCCATCTTTTTTCTTCCAATTCATCTATATAACAGGGGTTAGTCAGCTCTTTATCTGCCGTGACTACAATCAGTTCATCTACACCGATCTTCTCTTTTATGATATTGGAACCTGAAACAAAACCTTCAACAAAACCAATATCTATGATTCCTTCTTTGATCATTTCTGCTATCTCTTTGGTATTACCCTCTTTCAGTGTGATTTTTACATCAGGGTATGCAGACATATAACTGCAAATAATCGAAGGCATCAGATAATCTACAATGGTTGTACTTGCCCCAACACGTATCATTCCTTTATTTTCAGAATTCTTAAACTCATATTCTATGTCTGAAAGCTTTTTAAATATCGGGTCTATCTCTTTATGGAATGCACGTCCTACTTCATTGAGTACCAACTTTTTATTGATCCTGTCAAAAACCGGTCTCCCTAAGATATTTTCTAACTCTTTGATAGACATAGAAATAGCAGATTGACTTAAATTCATCTCTTTTGCAACATTAGTCAGGTGACCAGATTTTACAACATTGAGAAAAATCTGCATTTGACGAAGTGTTAATTTCATGTAATCTCTTTCTATAGAATCATTCTCTATATATTATATTTATTATTATGCACTATTTGATTTATTTTTCTATTATATCAAAATTATGGTAGAATTTCTAAAATATAATCAATAAAATTGAACAAATTTTCATTAATAAAGGTAAAAAATGGCTTTTTCAACAGAAAATCGTGCAGGCACAATGAGTGGAATTCTTTTTGTTGCTATCTTTGCAGCAGCAGCTACATATATTGCAGGACTTGGTCCAATTAAAGCTTTAGGGCTCTCTCCTCTGGTTATAGGTATTGTTATGGGTATTTTTTATGCCAATACACTACACAACCATACTCCTGTTGAGTGGCAGAGTGGTATTACATTCTCAGGAAAAAAGATCCTGCGTTTTGCTATCGTACTTTACGGTTTCAGAATCACATTTCAACAAATAGCTGAAGTCGGTATGGATGGATTCCTTGTTTCTCTTACTATGCTTACCTCTACACTGATTCTTGGTTCATGGGTAGGGACAAAGCTCTTTGGTATGGAAAAAGACACTTCTATTCTTACTGCATCCGGTGCAGCAGTATGTGGTGCAGCAGCCGTTCTTGCAACAGAGCCTGTACTTAAAGCAGAAGAGTACAAAACTGCTATTGCTGTCTCTATGGTTGTTTTGTTTGGAACAATCTCTATGTTCCTCTATCCTGTACTTTATACAACTATCATTGAACATGCAAGCGGATTTTTACATATGACAGCAAGAGAATTTGGTATATATGTAGGTGGTACTATTCATGAAGTAGCACAAGTTGTTGCTGTTCCAGCTTCAGTTCCCGGTGCACCGACAGAAATGGCAGATGCAGCAGTCATTGTTAAAATGACACGTGTGATCATGATCGCACCCATGTTGATCGTATTGGGTCTTTACCTTGCATGGTCTGCAAAAAGAGAAGGTGGTTCAAGGGACGAAAAAATGAAACTTGTTATTCCTTGGTTTGCTGTATATTTCATTATGGTTGCCGGGTTCAACTCTTTCCATTTTATTCCACAAAATATTGTAGATATCATTAATGAAATTGATACCTTTCTGCTTACTATGGCTATGACTGCTCTTGGTATGGGAACAATCTTTTCCAAATTTAAAGGTTTAGGACTTGCACCTATATATACAGCAGCAACCATGTTTGTCTGGCTTGTAGTTGGCGGTTTTGTTATTACCAAGTTTGTAGTAGAAGTTCTGTAGATTATTTCATTACGCAAGGAGCAGGAACTTTAGGCCCGTTAAACATGGTTAAAACCTTACTCCAAATTTTGTAACCCTAAACTTGTTTAGGGCATACTAATTCCCTACAACTTATTTTCTTCTACGATAACTCAATGCCTCTAAAATATCACTCTTTTCAATTTTACCATGAGTATTTAGATCTGAAATTGTCCTGGCTATTTTTTTCACCGAGGCAATACTTCTATGAGAAAGTCCGAACTTACCAATAGCACCCTCCAATATCTTTTTA
>Ga0256827_10001712_pt1 | contig 14112 bp, 8 predicted proteins | sample CV84metaG_FD_185977 | JGI IMG/M metagenome (GOLD analysis project Ga0256827, IMG submission 185977) | Hydrothermal vent microbial communities from East Pacific Rise, Pacific Ocean - CV84 | ecosystem: Environmental > Aquatic > Marine > Hydrothermal vents | place: Pacific Ocean: East Pacific Rise... | reverse complement strand
ATTTAATTTTTTATAATGGACATTGGAATATAATTAACTCCTGAAATTAAAATATCATTAAAAAATAATTTAAAATCAGTTAAAAAGCCTTCAATTCCCAATTAGACCTCTTGTTTCTTTTTATAACTAATGATTAATGTTTCTAAATTTTTATTTTGCAAATAATCAGAAATTAAATTAGTCATATCAACCCATAATTCATGAGTAACACATAATTTAGAAAAATCACAAAATTCAGGAGACTCAACACAAGGAGTAATTGCAAGTGGCCCATCTAGTGCAATTACAATTTCCTCTAATGTTATATCTTTAGGCTTTCTTGCAAGAATATAGCCACCTTTACTACCTCTAATACTCTTAATAAGTCCATTAACTCTCAGCATATTTAATAAATTTTCGAGATACTTCCTTGATAATGCTTGCTTTTCTGCAATATAAGATGCCATAACAGGCTTCCCTTCATATTGCAGAGCTATTTCAAGCATTGCTCTAATTCCATATCTTACTTTTGTTGATAATTGCATTTTTCCCCACTAAATCAATAAATTAAACTAATATATCAAAAGAGTTTTGTCAAGTTTTTTTATCTTAAATAAAAATTAGTTTTACAATTTAATACCATTGTTATAGTCTTTTATTTATTTCCTAGAATATCAGGATTATAGAGTTCCGGATATTTTCCCGAAATGTTTTTATAAAAATTCTGAATTTTCATAAAATCATCTTCCATTATACCAGTGATATCAACAAGGGTTTCAACACCTGCTGTTTTAGTTTTATAATCTAAATATCCTAAAGCAATTGGAACTTCCGCCCCTTTTGCAATATGATAAAAACCTGTTTTCCATTTTTTAACATATTTTCTTGTTCCTTCAGCAGGAACAAGAATAACAATTTCCTTATTTTTTTTTAATATATCAATAGCAAAATCAACTAAATTCATTCCTTTGCTTCTATCAACTCCAATTGCACCCATTTTTCTTGCTAAAAACCCTAAAAAAAACGATTTGGTATAGTTATCTTTAACAAAGAACCTAAATTTGATATCGTGTTTCCAAAATGTTAAAGCTGTAAATATAAAATCCCAGTTACTCGTATGAGGAGCAGCAATCATTACACATTTTAAAAGCTCTTTCTTCTCATCAACAGATGTTTTCCAACCAAAAAGACTTAAAATCATCTTTGATATTATTTTTTTCATAATCCCCCTAATCAAGGTATTCTATCACATTTAATTTAAACAAACAATATTTTTCATTCAAAAACCAAATAAAATCAATACTTTCTATTAAACAACAAGAATATTATTAAAATAAAATCAATTTAAATCCTAAAAGATTTGTTTTTTTTATAAATTATGTTATTATTATTTGATTTTGTTATTGAGGTCAATTTGAAAAGATTAATTAATATTTTTATCATTATTTTTATTTTATTTTTATCTTCATGCTATAGTAATAAACTTAATTTTAAAGATAGCAAAAAATACCCTGCACCTGAAAACACTCAAAATTCTTCCGTTGCAGTTATTATTAATGCTAAATTTAAGAATGATACTTATTACTATACCAATAGTGATGTTTCTGATTTAGTAGACTTTACTATAATAGGAAAAAAAATAAAAAACGACTTAGACAATATTATTTCAGCTCCATTAATTTATTTTTATAATTTAAATGATAAAAAAATTAAAGATATTAAAAATAAATATGATAAGATTGTAGTTATTAAAATTGATGTTGAAAAATCATTAAACTTCACTCTAATCTTAGATTATTTCTCAATATTCTTTCCAAATCCAGCACCTCAATGGGGTAATTATACTTTTAATACATCAATCAAAATAAGTGCTAAAAACGATAAGAACACTCAAGAATTTAATTATAAAATTGTAAGTGATTTCAGCTATATGCTTTATCCTGTATACAGAACCGAAGCTCAATTATCAGCAATAAAAAAAGGAATTGAAAAATTACTCAATGAAATGACTAACAATAAAGATTTAATGACATTGTTTGAAAAAAATGGTGAAATAACATTTACTACAAATTATTCCTACATTATTGAGGAAAAAGGAGTTCGATTAGTACAAAGAGATGCATATTCATCTTTTCCTCTTTCAATTGATTTACGATCATTATTTGGAAGTAGCTATATTAAAGGATACTATCAGGATGAAGCAGGAAACGATATGCTTGGAGCATCAGGAACAGGTTTTGTTAAAGAATTTAAAATTCAGGCATCTACATATAAGCCAACAACAAAATTCTATGCTAGCCCAACAGTTGGATATTATTATCAGGATATAGATATACAAGATTTTGCCTATGATACAAGTAATCAAAATAGAGGAAAAGAAGGTTATATTCCTGGAACAGTAGAAGAAAGGGATAAGAATGGCAATATAGTTGAATCCTTTAATCCATATTCAATGAATTATCGTTCTCAATTCTCATCAACATATTTAGGTGGAAAGATAGGATTAAATCTTATTTTTGGTGATAATATTAGATTTTTATTTAGCCCCTTAGTTTATTTTAGCTTAATTGAAGCTCGTCATACAACAATAACAGCAGGTGGCAATGAATTTTCTGATTGGACATTTCCTCTTGGAGGAGTGGTAGGATTTAACTTTGAAACAGGAATTTTCTTTAGTCAAGCTCATTTTGGTTTTAAAATGGGATTCGATAATACTTTTTTTAGAAAATTTGATTTTGAATATGATATAAATTTCAATAGAGTAATTACAGATGAAAACCAAATCGAAAGAATTAAACAAGTAAAAATCAATCGTTTCAGTATCTTTTCCACAAGAGTATTTTTTGACTTTTTTGTTGTATTTTAGGGTGGTAATATGAAAAACTTATTTAAGATACTATTTACATTATTCATCATTACTTTAGTATCATGTGCAGACAGTGCTAGTGATGTGGGTAAAGTAGACATAAATAATGGTCCAATTAAAATAATTATAAATAATAAAACAGATATGGAAATCAAACAAGTTTACTACCAGCAAACAAGTGATTTCTCTTCACAAAATGGATATGGAACAGAATTACTTACACAAGCCCCCTTAGCTAAAGATAGCCAATTAGTAATTTGCCCTGATTTTATGGAACAAGAACAACAATCAATTCCATACTACTTTACATTTAAAAGGCAAAAGGGAAGTACTGATAGCTTTTTTTATATCACAATGGAAACACCTATTTATTTAAGTGCGACAAGTGGAATTGTAAATATTGATTTATTACCATATAATTTTTACTATACTGCAAAAACAAATGAAGAAACTGTATGTGGTGATGGAAACCAAGATGGAGAATAAAACAATACTTATTGTTGATGATGATGAAAGTACTTTAGTTTCATTGTCGTTTATTTTTACAAAACAAAAATTAAAAGTTTTAACGGCTAAAAGTGGTAAAGAAGCATTGCCTTTTTTAAAAAACAATAAAATTGATTTAGTTTTAACTGATTTTATGATGCCTGATATAGATGGCTTTGAATTATTAAAAATAGTCAAAACTATTGATAAATCTATAATAGTTATTATGGTAACAGCCTATGGAACAATGGAAAAAGCGATACAAGCCCTTAAAGAAGGAGCAAGCGACTTCATTGTAAAGCCGTTAAATAAAACAGTAGTTGTAAAAGCAGTTGAAAAAGCACTTGAGAAAAGAGAACTAATTAAAGAGAATACTGTATTAAAAGCTAAACTGAAAATCATTAGCACTCAGGAAATAATAGGACAATCTAAGGCTTTTAGAGATATTCTTTCTGATATTAAAAACATCATTGCCCAAACAGATTCTACTGTTATGATATCTGGAGAAAGTGGTACAGGTAAAGAAGTTATTGCAAGATATATACATGAATCATCAAATAGAAACAATAAGAAATTTGTTGCAGTTAATCTTTCATCATTACCAGAATCATTAATCGAATCAGAATTATTTGGCTATACAAAAGGAGCATTTACAGGAGCAATAAAGGATAAAGTAGGATATCTTGAGTTTGCAGATAAAGGAACACTATTTTTAGATGAAATAGGTGAATTACCAATTAATTTACAAGTAAAAATACTTCGTTTCATTCAAGAAGGAGAAATCATTCCCGTAGGAAGCACTAAACCTGTAAAAGTTAATGCCAGAATAATTACAGCAACTAATAAAGATTTAAATCATCTAATTAAAGAGGGTAAATTTAGAGAAGATTTATTCTATAGGCTAAATGTAATACCCATTTATTTACCACCTCTAAGAGAGAGAAGAGAAGATATTTCATTACTTGCAAAATACTTCTTAGATAGATATTCGGTTAAATATAATCGTAATAAAATAGAAATAGATAAAGAAGCTATGGATATTTTTAAATCATACTCATGGCCAGGAAATGTAAGAGAGTTAGAGAATGTGCTTGAAAGACTTGTTATTTATAACAAGTATATTATAGCTAAAGATTCATTGCCTCAAAATATTAAGGGAGAAAAAAATCAAGAAGACAAAAATACTGTTAAAATCAAAATAGGAACAACAACTCTTCAGGAAGCAGAAGAAGAAATCATTAAAAAAACACTCGACTTTACAAATGGAGATAAAACTCTTGCTGCTAAAATTCTTGACATTTCATTAAGAAGCATTTACAGAAAAATGTAATTTTTAATTTTCTCCATAAATTTATTTATTTATTGAATATATAAAATCAGATATTTATCTCTGCTTTCAATGAAGGAGCAATACTAGTAATATCACTTGGCATTGTATTTCCATCTTTTGCTGCTTTTATTAGAAAATAAAGCCTATTTAAGTAGTTCACTTCAGATGTATCAGCATCTAAATCTAAAAATAACATATTAAGCCTTGGATATGTTTCCTTTAACTTCTTTTCAACTCCTTTTGCAATTACATGATTTGCAATACAACCAAATGGCTGTAAAGAAACAATATTATTAATACCATCTTTCATAAAACCACTTACTTCAGCAGGAATAAGCCAGCCTTCACCATATTGATTAACCAAACTAACAATTTTACCACCCATTTCAGCAAGTTCTTTAATTGTATGATCTTTATAATAATATCTAAATCTCTTCATAGAATAGTCAATTCTATTAATCATTTTATTAACTTTATGCTCAAATAAGAATGATATAAAATATGAACTATCAACTTTACCAACATTATTCTTTCTATCAAACCTAATATTAAGCAATTCCTGTGTAAAAAAATCAAGAAGTGGAGGAACTCTTACTTCAACATTCTGATTCATTAACCAATGAACTAAGTTTCTATTACCATAATCATTATATTTAATAAAAATCTCGCCAACAATACCAATTAAAGGATATGTTTCATCATCTACTTCCACATTATTAAAGTCAGTAATTGCATCATCTAAAAATCCAACAAGCATATCAATATCGTCATTGTAAGAAACAGGAGCAAATCTAGCAATATGTTTTTCAACAAGTTTGTCACACTCTCCTTTATTAACTTCTCTTACAGCAGTGGAATAATACATCTTAGCAATAGCATCTCCATACATTATCCCAATTAAAGCTTTTTTAAGAAATTTACCAGTATCAAAATCTTCAAATCCAGGTTGATTATTATGAGAAGTTCCATTTGTTGCAATTCCAACAACAGGAATATAACTATAACCAGCACTAATCATACCTTTTTTAATTAAAGACAGATAGCTACTAGCCCTGCACTGACCACCTGTTTGTGTAATACCAACAGCAACTTTATCTAAATCATATTTTCCAGAATCAAGTGCTTTAATTATATCTCCAACAACCAAAATAGAAGGATAACAGATTTCATTATTTGCAAACCTCATGCCATAGTCACTTGACTCTTTGTTTGGAGTTGGTAATATTTCTGCTTTATAACCTAAAGCTTCAAAAACTTTTGCAGTATTAGTTGTATAAAATCTTGATATTTCAGGAATAAGAATTAACTTATCCTTATCATAGTCTTCAAATAATCTTGTTGTAACACGCTCAGAATATTTAAGAGTTTTTTTAATTTTTAACCTTAAAGATTCTGCTAAAGTTCTTAGCCTTAATTTAACTGCTCCAGTTGAGGATATCTCATCTATTTTAATAAGTGTTAAGTTTTTATCAGCAGTTTTTAATATCTCTCTGATTTCATCAGTAACAATTGCATCAGGACCACATCCAAATGAATTTAATTGTACAACTTCAACATCTTCATATTTACAAGCCCATTCAGTAGCATGATAAATTCTGTTTGGATATGACCACTGAGTTAATACATCAACCTGAGATAAACTATCATCATCAACTTCAATACTATCTTCAGTTATAACATATAAGCCTAAATCAACTAGAATCTGTGAAATTTTATGATTTAATAAAGGGTCTATGTGATATGGTCTTCCAACAAGCATAATTATAGGCTCCCCTACACTTCTTGCTTTTTGAATAATTTCTTTAGATTTAGATTTAACTTTATACCTGTAAGTGTTATGCTCTTTTACAGAAAGCTCAAAAGCTTTGTCAAAATCTCTTTTTTTAATACCAAACTGCTTAAAATACTCATAACTTCCCTTTTTTAACAACTTTTTTTCCTTAAATGAAATAGTTGGCTTATCAACAGGAATATTATGTTTTTTTTCAGGATTAACAGCAGAAGCAATAACCTCAGGATAGCCTGTTACAATAGGACAATTAAAAGTATTAATTGCCTTTTTAAATTCAGGCTTTTCATACATTACCATTGGATAGAATATTCTATCCACTTTTTTATCAACAAGATTTAATATGTGACCATGGGTAACTTTTGCAGGAAAACAAATATTATCTGCCATTATTGTTCCAAGTCCCTTTTCATAAAGCTTCATACTTGATTTATCAGATAGAACAACATTAAATCCCAAATTAGTAATCAAAGAATGCCAAAAAGGGTAATTTTCATACATATTTAATGCTCTTGGTATTCCAAAAGTAATTTTCTCTGTTTTTTCTGCTTTTCTCTTAAATAATAAATCATATTTATAGTCTGCCAAACTTTCACCTGGTTCGATATAATTACCTTTATTTGAAAAATACTTTTCACATTTATTACCTGTAAAAAAGATATCTTTTTTAGAACCAGTTGAATTATCAAACTTCAACCTTGTAATAGTACAAACATTCTCGCAACCATGACATGTTAAAAACTTTTTTTGATAACTTTGTGAAAACCCTAATTTATCAAAACCAATAAATGAAGAATTACCTTCTTCATTATTGACTTTATAAAACTCCCTTGCCATCAAAGCTGAGCCATAAGCTCCCATTAATCCAGGAATATCTGGAGATAGAACAGGCTTACCTAATAACTCTTCAAATGCTCTATGAACAGCAGGATTTTGAAATGTTCCTCCCTGAACAACAATATGCTCTCCCAAAATAGAAACATCTCTAAGTTTTAATACTTTATATAAACTATTTTTAACAACAGAATAAGCAAGACCAGCTGAAATATCGCCAACACTAACTCCTTCTTTTAAAAATTGCTTAACCTTTGAATTCATAAATACAGTACATCTTGAACCTAAATCAGCAGGAGCATTTGCTTCACATGCAATATTAGCAAAATCAACAGTATTATATCCTAATGTGCCAGCAAATGTTTCAATAAAAGAACCACAACCAGAAGAACACGCTTCATTTAATTCAATACTTTTAATTGCACCGTCCTGAATGAACATAGCCTTCATATCCTGACCACCGATATCAAGAATAAATGAAACTTCGTTATCAAATGCTTTTGCAGCAGTAAAATGAGCCAATGTTTCAACAACACCATCATCTAAATTAAAAGAAGTTTTAATTAAATCTTCTCCGTATCCGGTTACTGCAGCTCTTAATAAAACCAAATCATTAATGCCATTCTTTTTTAATTCAGAATCAAAAAACTCTAATCCCTTTTTTACAGAACCAATATGGTCTCCATGATTACTTGCATAATAATCAATTACAAGCTTACCATCTCTATCTGTTAAAACAATTTTGGTTGTAGTTGAACCTGAATCAACACCTAAAAATCCTACAGCATCTTTTTTAAAATCACTCAACAAAACTCTTTCAACTTTTGTTTGCCTTTGGGATATCCAATTAGAATAATCTTCTTTTTTATCAAAAAGAGGCTTTTCTCTCTCGGTTAAAACATGATCTGAAAAACTAGTATTCAATTTATTTATTAAAACATCTATTTTTGAGCTGGTATCTAGCTCTTTTGAATTTAAGGCAGCTCCCATTGCTGGCAATAATTCAGGTTTTTCAGGTAAAAAGATATCCTTATCTGTAATTTTTAAAACCTTTTTAAATGTTTCCCTTAACTGAGGAATAAAAGCAAGCGGGCCTCCTGAAAACAATATCATAGGCTCAACATCATAACCTCTTGCAAGAGCATTGATTGTTTGTATTGCAATAGCATGAAATAAAGATGCAGCAATATCATTATGTGAAATTTCACGACTTAATAACGATTGCACATCAGTTTTAGCAAAAACACCACATCTTGATGCAATTGGATAGATATTTGTTGATTTTGAAGCTAAGTCATCTAGTTTAGAGATGGGAATATCAATTAAAGTAGCAATTTGGTCAATAAAAGCTCCTGTTCCACCAGCACAACTACCATTCATTCTAATATCAGGAGTTAAACCATCTTGAAAAAAAATCATTTTAGTATCTTCACCACCAATATCGATTAAAGTTCTAATTTGAGGATATTTAACTTTTACAATTTCAGCAGATGCAACAACTTCCTGAACAAATTTAGCCTCCATCTTTTCAGCAAGCCCCATTCCTGCAGAACCTGTAATTGAAACAGATAAGTCAATATTACCCATATGTTTCTTAATATCCTGAAAAATTTCAAGAACAGTCTTTTGTATATCTGCATGATGTCTTCTGTAATCGGAATATATAATATTTAATAAGTCATCAAACATAACTACTTTTGCAGTTGTAGAGCCTACATCTATTCCTAAATATTTAACATTACTCATTTAAGCCCCTTTAAGTTAACTTAATCATTCTAATAAGCTCCTATTATAAGGTTTTTTATTTTTTTATCAAGTAAAAAACCTTTTCCTACTTTTCCTATATATAAAGATTAAAAATAAGATAACGCTCTGTTTTTATATGTTTTTTTTATATAAGCTAATAAATAATTAGGATTAAATTAATCTATTCCATTATTCTCTTATATAATTTGAGTATTTATAATTACAGCCGATATAGTTTAAAAGTTTAGGTGGCCTTATGGGGATACTGGTAATAGATTCAAAAAAAGAAAATCTGGAAAGATATAAAAAGCTACTTGGAGAAGATAATAATAATTTTGTAAATGGTTTAAATGATTCATTAATGCTCCTTGAAACAGTTTTTGAATTTGACTTAGCTATTTGTAATTATAAATTATCTGATGCAACAGGAAAAGATTTACATGAAAACTTCAGAATGCTTCCTGAAACAGAAAATGTTCCAATATTGTTTATACTTGATATACCAGATGATTCTATTGAAAATAAAATAAAAAATATGAGTATTACTGATTATCTGATTTCTCCAGATGATGATGAATTAAATAATAAAATAAAACAAATCATTAATAATGAGGAAGTAACTAAAGTTATAAACCTTAATGATTTTTCAGAAGAAGAGAACACTGCAGTACAGGATAATCAGTTCGATTTTGACTCTTTAATGAATGATGTTGCATCAGAAAAAAAAGAAGATAATCAAGTTGATTTTGACTCACTAATGAATGAAATTGATTCAAATAATTCAACAAATGATTCAAACAAGCTAGAAACAAGGGATAATAATACAACAAAAGAAATATTTGATTTATCCCCTGATAATAAATTTATAGGAGATATAAATACAACCCCTATTTCAGATATACTAACTCATATACTTGATAATAATTACACTGTAAATATGATATTAAAAAATGAAATATCAGAAGAAGAATGTATTATTAAAATAAAGGATAAAAATATCGTTGATATTGAAATGGAAGATTTTGATATCGAAGATGCACTTTTCTGGGTATTAAACTGGGATATTGCAAATGTTGAAGTAGAGATAATAGATGATATAAAAGAAAAGAAATGCGAAATACCTATTGAAGAAATCATTAATGAAGTAATAAACAAAAGAAATGAATTTGACGAGCTTTCTGAAACTCTACCAGACCTTGACACAATACTTATCCAACCACCTTCTTATGATTCAACATTAAATGATTTAGAAAGCGAATATCAAAAAATTATAGAACTTTTTGATGGAAGTAATACAATTAATGATGTTATATCATTAATAAATGAAGATAATATATACATATTAACAATTATATCTCAACTATATATGGATGAGATACTAATTCTTCCTGAAGAAAACAACATCACTAAAGAAGAATTAAAAATTGAGGAAACAAAAGATAACATCTTTAAAAATGAAGAAAATGAAGAAAATGAAGAAAATGAAGAAAATGAAGAAATATTAGACGATGATGATAGTCTTTTATCAGATTATTTAACAGAAGAAAGTGAAGACCTAAATATAAATACAGATGTACTTGAAGCTGATGATAATTTTGAAGAACTTGATAAAGAAAAATATATTGAAAATTTAATTGAATCATTTAAAGAAGAAGAAGAAATTATAATTAGGCCAAAACCATCTCCATTCAGAATTGCATTACTAATACTATTTTTTATTAATTTAGCATTAACTACCCTTATTTTTATACACAAAAAACCTCCTCAAAAAATAATCATAAATAATATTGACAAACATGAAAAAATAATAAAAAAAATAGAACTATATAATTTAGGCTTAGAAAATAAAATAGAATATGTCCGAAATAAAGTAGATATTGTTAATGAAGTATTAAAACAAAGAGTTTTAAATCAAAAAAAAGAAATAACATATAAAAACATATTTAAAAATAAAAAATTAAGAATAAAATTAAAAAAAGCCGATTTTTATATGCTAAAAGGAAATTATAAAAAATCAATTTCTATTTATAAAAAAATATTAGAATCAGTCCCCAATCAAACAGAAATACTATTAAAACTTGCAACAGCATATTATAATAATGATGATAATCATAATACAATAAGAATAATTGATAAACTAAATTTTTTGAAATATAATCATATTAATTTTATCTTTTTAAAAGCTCAGGTATATCAGGCTGTAAATGATTTTAAAACTTCATATAAATACTATAATGAATTTTTAAAAAGAACTAATGATGAAAGATTAAAAAAAGATGTTAAAATCATTCTTAAAAACATATATAAGAATACTAAAATAGCTCAGGGTCAACCTTAGTTTCATTTCTTACATTAGGAATAACAATATCAAAAATTGACCCCTCTTCCTTTGTAAAACTAATATTAATTTTACCATTTAAAAGTTCTACCCTTTCTTTAAGATTTTTCAAACCAAAATGTCCAAGATATTCTTTATCAATATCAAATCCTTTTCCATAGTCTTTTATCAAAAAGGTAATATCTGATATATCTATTTTCAAATAAAGATAAATTTTATCACTACCAGAATGCTTTAAAGAGTTTGTCATTATTTCCTGAAAAACTCTAAAAACTGAAATTTGATCTTTAACTAACAACTTTACCTTCCCTGAAATAATTTCAGTCTTTATATTTATTTTATTTTTATAAGTAAAATTTTCAATATATTCTAAAATTGAGTTCTCAAAATCAAAGCTATTCTTAATAACACTTAAGGAACGTCTTATTTCTTCCATACTTTCTTCTGCATAATTCTTTAACTCTGTTATTTCTTTAAAAATCTCCTCACTTACATCGTCTTTTGCAATAGACATAATATATTCAGCTTGTAAGATTAGACTTGAAAGTCCACCTCCAACTCCATCATGTAAGTCTCTTGCAATTTTATTTTTTTCTTCTAGTAAATGCTTTTCTTTTAACTCTTGTTGAAATTTATAGATATTTAATGCATTCTGATGTGATTTATTATTTAATAAAACAATAAAATAAACAATAATTAAATTAAGACTACTAAACCACAAAATTGTAAATATCGCTTCCAAAACATTACTGTGATTACCTAAAATTGAATCAACCCTAGTTATAATTGGAAGTACAAGAAGGGGAGGAAGTATAAAAAACGGTTTTTGAAAAAGAGTAGTAAAAAATATTAAATATACTATTTGAGTTGGCAAAATAGGAGAAAGCAGCCCTCCTGATGAAACAATCAGGATAGTAAAAACCACTAAATCAGCAATTAAAGTAATAAAAGTAAAAGCTTTAAGTATTTTAAATGGTTTAATATAGTAATTAATAGTTGAATATATAAGCATTAAAAAAAATATAAGATATGGAATTACTCCTGAAAGATTAAACTTATGTCTTAAATCAGGAATAACAACAACAGAAAGCCCAATAAATAATAAAAACATCCTAGCATAATAAAGAATATTCGCTCTCTGTTTAAACCTGTTTTCTTCAATTTTTAATGATATTTTGTCCATCAGTTATTAGAATTTCATTATTAGAAAAGCTTGTAATGAAAATGCTAAATCGGCAATAGCATCCTTTAGTTCAACTTGTGTTCCACCTCTTTTTCCATCAATACCAAGCCAGTCCATTCCTGAACCGGGTAAATAAACACCTCCTCTAAGACCAAAATTTAAACCGTCTCTATTTAAGTACTCCAAAGAAGCATCCACTTCTGTTCCAAGATATGTATCTTGTCCAAATGTTTGTTCTTTGTTTAATGCAATAGAAGTTACAGACCAAAGATTTAAGGAAATATCCTTAGTTGCCAACCATGAAATATGAGGTCTTATATAGTATAAATTAGAGATAAAATATATTTCTTTAAAAAAGATTAAATCAATATCATAATCAAGATTAAATATGAAGTTATCTTTTTTATAGGTTATTTCCTTGCCAAGAATTTTATAAGGGTTTGAATCACTAGAATTATCACCCGATGCAATTCCTCCATCAAGACCAACGGTTAAAGTTTTCATAAGAAAATTCAAATTACTCTGAACAGCAATACCAAACTGATTAAAGGATTCATCTTTTTCATTATTACCAAAAGTATAAACCATTTCAGATTTTATATTAAATTTAGTTCCTAAGTAAAACTCAAAAAATCCATCAATTGTATAATAGTCTAAATTATATTTTTCATAATTATACTTACTTCCAATCATAGCGGTTTCGTCTATAGCAATGTCATAATCTTTCCAGTACATTCCAGCATATAAGCCATAATTTAACCTTGTATTATTTTTAAATAAATAATTATCAAGCTCATCTCCTTCCATTTTATCTTGAACATATACAGAAAACCCAACATAATCATCAGTATCTTCAATATCATAATCAGGTTGCCTTGTAAATCTATAAAAAGAACTACTTTTAGGAGTAGAATCGTGCACTTCATAAGCTAGTTTTACAGATAAATGTGGCATAACAGAAAGAAAATCCCTTAATGTATACTGAAACTGATCAATATAATCTCCATGATTTGAAAACTTACCTTTTCCACTATTCCTATTTATACCTAATGCCCAATGAGTAGCCATTCTACCAATAGAAATCATACCAAGAGGAGTTTTACCTTCAAAATATCCTTCTTTTGCATATAATAATGAACTTTTATTATCTCCAAATTGCTGATTATCAAAAATATCAAAAGTTGCAACAGCCCTTAAGTATTCTCCAACAATAATACTTGGAGAAAATCTAAATCTAGTATCATAAGAAACAGTTGATTCACTTAAACGGCCATCTTTTAACTCTTTTACTGTTGGCATATGTCTTGATGAACCAACAATATATTCATCAGGAGTATTTGGATTCATTAAATAGAAAGCGTTTAAATCTAAATTATCTCTAAAATTTCCTCTTGTTCTAAAATATCCATCTATAGAAATATATTTTAAAATTTCTTCACTTATTTTCAGTTCTTTTCCATCTAAAATTGAAGTATCCAGTATTTCTTTTTTCTCATTAGAAGTTTTAACTACTTCTTTCTTCTCGTCAACAGCATTAGCTACTTCTTTCTTCTCATCAACA
>Ga0256827_10001711_pt1 | contig 14117 bp, 10 predicted proteins | sample CV84metaG_FD_185977 | JGI IMG/M metagenome (GOLD analysis project Ga0256827, IMG submission 185977) | Hydrothermal vent microbial communities from East Pacific Rise, Pacific Ocean - CV84 | ecosystem: Environmental > Aquatic > Marine > Hydrothermal vents | place: Pacific Ocean: East Pacific Rise... | reverse complement strand
GGGCTAAGACACTCTTTTTATATCTTGTTTCACTTATTCCATTTGCCATATTTTTTGGCGCTATTTTTTATGTAATTTATATTGGAAACACTTATTTTGAAGAGGTTAAAAAAGTTAGGGGTTTATAAAAACTTATTTTAAATTAGTTTGTCATATTTTTTTAGATATACTACTGTAAATTAAATTAAGGATATTGTATGAAAATTTATAGTTCTATAATTGCGGCTACTGTTTTATGTTCAAGTATTTACGCTCAACCTATTGCTAAAGAAGATGGTTTTTCTGGTTTTGTTGCAGCTGGTGTAACTACTATGAAGTATGAGAGTAATATGTACGCTGGTACTCAATTTGATGACAAAATGACAGATGAGAAGATTGATTCTATTGATGGTTCTGCAGATAGTGAAAGTTCAACTCAACCTAGTTTTAACTTCAATGTAAAGTATACTTTTGCAGATGCTCAAACTGAGATTTATTTAGGTACATTACTAGAAGATGCTATTACTTTTGACAGTACTGCTATTTTAGGTGTTCGTAAGCATTTTGATGGTGTTGGGATTTTTGCCCTTGGTTTACTAGGTTCTAGTGTTCCAACTAAAACATATAAAGATCCATATAAAACTGGCAGTGATCGTGGTTCTACAGATATGACATCTTCTGGTATCTCTCTTAAATGGGAAGGTATAATGGACTCAAATTTTGATGTTGAACTTCGCGCTCGTAAGTATGATATTGATGGTGGTGATAAAAGTGGTCAAGATGGCACATATCATGGTGATAATGGTGATAGAACTATAACAAGTTCTCAAGCTGATGAACTTGATCGTGAAGGTGATTTAAGTCAGCTTATTATGGCTTACAGATGGAATATTAACAAGAGAAATCATCTTAGAACTGCTATTCGTCTAAGTGATTATGATTTAGATGGTAAAGCGATGGAGCATACTAGAACAGGGATTAAACTTGATTATCTATATTTAGGTGACAAGTGGAATTTTGTAGCAGTAATGGGTGCAGCTAAAGATAAGTTTGACAATGGAAATCCGCTTTATAATTATAAAAAAGCAGATGCAGACACTTTTGGTGGGGCATTTACAGCAATGTATAAAAACCCATTTAATATAGCAGAAAATTTATCATTAACAGCAACTGTAGCTGCTTACAACTACGACTCTGACATAGATTTCTATGATGGAAAAGTTACTATGTTAAATCTTGGTGTGCTTTACAAATTTTAGTAATACACACTATTTAAACTAAAGTAGAAAGTTAGTCCTCTAACTTTCTAACTTGTTCTACTTTTCCGCCACTTCTAATGATCTTAATCTTTTCGCCTTTATTGAAACCTTTGCCTTTTATAACAATAACAATAGTATCACCATTATCAAGTCTTACAGTTAGTTCAGCACCATTTGCTTTTCCTATCTCTTTACCAGCATAGTACCCAGCAGCACCACCAGCTAAAGCAGTAACTGCTCGAGCATTACCACCACCAAACATTGATCCAAGTACAGCACCTGCGATTATTCCAAAGAAACTACCACTTCCATCGTCTTTTATAACTATGGGTTTATTTTCAAGAACTGTGCCTATCTCATATCTTTTTATTTGCTTATAAGAATCACCGTCATATTCAGGACCTTTATTTGTAGCACAACCACTTAAAAGTAGTGTAGTTGTAACTACTGAACTTAGTAAAATTTTCTTTATCATTTTATATATCCTCTCTACATGTAGACATGTCATTAGTTAATTTTGGAGTGTATTGTAACCACTCTTCTTTTGGAGCATCATAAAGTTTAAACTCATGTAACTCTTCAGCTTTTATCTCTACATCATCTGGCACAACCATTGTTATACCGCCTTTTATCATTGTAGATATAGTTTCTGTGCTTATTTTAACACCAAATAAACTTACATCCATACCCATTGCAGTAGCATTGTAAAATATGGAATTTTTTCTAACAAGGTAAGTATAACACTCATCAATAAACAGTTTTAATTCAACACCACTAGAATCATGTGCAAGTCTAAACGCTTCAACAGAACCTATTTTAATTTGTCTATAAAAAATTGGTGAACCAACTTTTAAACTACTTAGTTTTGAAGCCTTAACCATAACTCTTAGACCTTTTTTATTTGCAGTAGGTACAGGTTTTTTATGCGATATGAAAAACTTATTGGTTTTATTGTTAGATCTTCCTCTTAATAGTTTAACAAATGCACCAGATAAAATGGCTGATGGATTTTGTATATTATCAATATTTATAGCTACATCTTCAATCCAAAATTTAGAGTCCTCAACTAAAAGATTTTTATATTCATCTTTTATAAGTGCAGATAAAATAACTTCATCATCAACAAGTTTCATACTAGATATTTGACCTATAATTATAGATTTATATACAATTTTACTACCAAGTTTTAAACCAGTATCTTCTTTTGTTAAAAAACTAATTTTTGTATATCTTTCATCTACTGCATCTTCATCTTTGTAAAGTGTAAACTCATCCATATTTTTTGATGGTTCAGCTTTTAGTGGTGTTTTAAATGCTACACCACCAGTAACAATGCTCTCTATTGAGCCTGTATTTATTTTTATACCATCTAATGATGCTTTTACCTCTACGCCACTTATATTGTAAAAACTTGTTGAGTTATTTATTAGATTAGTGTATTCTTTTTTTATGTAAATTTTTACTTTTATATTTTTAGCAGTTTGATCTAATTTGTAAGATAAAACCTTACCAACTTTTATGCCTTTATATAATATATAAGAGTTAACTTTTACAGAGTTTAAATTATCTGCAATAAGTGTAAAAAATTTACCACCATCATCTACATATTCATTTGCTAAAAATGTTTTATAGTTTTTTACAAGTTCAAATATTTTAGTGCTTTTAGGGGCATCGAAATTTGAGGTATGTAGTACTATTCCACCATTTACTATTGAACTTAATGAGCCAATATTTAGATATACTCCATCAAAAGATGCACCAGTATCAAAGGCATTTTCTATATAAAATGCTGAGCTATCATTTACTAAATCTTTGTATTTATTTGCAATTATAATATCGAAATTAACACTTTTTTTATCTTGTGCTAGTTGTGATTTAACCATTGTTCCAATAACTATATTTCTATAAATAACATCAACACCATCTTTTAGATTAAAGCTATCATCAGCTACAAGTTTAAAATGTTTACCTTTTATAATTGATGGTTTTGTGTAAAGTGTAAATTTTTTCTTTAACTCTTTTGACCTTGATTTTGTTATAAAACTTATGTATGGTCCTTGAGCAATTGCACCAAGCCCTCTAATACCTTTTAATCCAATAGCTGGTTCAATTATCCAAAAGTATGCATCTTTATTTGCTAGATGTAAAAACTTCTTTTTTAGTTTTATTTTAAATGTAGTTTTATTTGTAGCAGGATTATAATCTAAATCAATAATATCACCAGCATTAGAACCTTTGAAAAATACATGAGCAGCTTTAATATCAATATTGTAACCTTGAGATGAAACTAGGGTAATAATATTATCTGCTAAGTTTAAATACTTTTTATCTTCATAAAGCTTATACTGATGTTTATTATCTTTAATAATGTCAGAATTTATAGGTGAAGAGAGTTCTATACCACCTGCAACGACAGATGCTAAAGATTCCATTTCAACCCTTAGTCCAGCTAATGATGCGCGAACTTCTATGCCTGAAATTTTCCAAAATTTAGAGTTTTCTTTTAAAATATCTATATATTTTTTATCTATATTTACATAATAATCAACACCCTTAGAACTTAGTTTTGCATCTACAACTTTACCAATGTTCATTTTTCTGTACATAACTGGCGCACCAACTTTTACATCATTTTTTTCAGCATGAAGTATTATTGTTTTTCCATCATTAAAAATATTTACAGGTGCTTCATTTGATGCTATGAAGCTATACTTAGATGGAAGACTTAAAAGGAGTTTTGGGTCTTTTACACTAGGCATTACCCCAATGTATACACCAGATAAAATAGTAGATAAACCGGTAACTTCTGTAAGTGAAAGTGTTGGCTCAACTTTCCAAAAGATATTTCCCTCTTTTGCAACACCAGTTGCATTTTTTTTCACAGTTACAACTACATCAATTTTTGAAATATCTTTAGGATGTATTCTTATATCTGTAACTTTTCCTATCTTTATACCATTATAAATAAGTGGTGTTTTTCCAATACTCATGCCACTACCACTATCAAAAGTAATAAGTACATCATAACCTTTGTTATCATAGTATTTAAAAATCATCCAAGCAGCTATTGCCATTGCAAGAATAGGAATTATCCAAACTGCGTATATTGATTTTCTCTCTTTTACATGGGCTTCTTGACTCATTTATCTTCCTCTTTTTTAATTAGTTCTTCATCAAACATTAAACGCGGATCAAATTTTTCCGTCGCTATGATTGTAAAAATTACTGCAGAACAAAATGCTATAGCAGCTCCGCCAGTTTGAATACTTGCCAATCCTTGAAACTGCACCATAGATACCATTAGTGCTACTACAAAAATATCAAGCATTGACCATTTACCAATAAGATGAATAATATGAAATAATTTTATTCCTCTTAATGCCTTGTCGTGTTGTTTAAAATGTACAATTAAAAGTAAATAATAAACTACTGCTAGCTTAAAGACAGGGACAGCTACACTTGCAATAAATATAACCGCTCCTAAACCATAATCACCATGAGCAAAAAAGTATATTACACCTTGCATAATTGTACTTGCATCATCACTACCCATTGATGTAACTACCATCATAGGTAAAATATTTGCAGGTATTAAAAATAGTGTAGCAGCTAGTACATAACCCCATGTTAATGCAATCGAATTTGGAACTCTTTGATGTAGTTTTGCTCCACATCTTTTGCACTCATGTAAAGCTTCATCATGAAGATATTCACACATGTGACATAGGTATTTACCCTCACTTTTATCTGTTTTATATTTCAATTTTCAATCCATAAATCATTTGGATTAAACCAAATAAGACTAATATAAAAAGCTAAAATAAAAAAAGCAAATGAGACTAGACCAAAATCTAAATTTAGTTCAGCCATGCCTCCAAGTTTTATAATTGCTACAAAAATACTAATAAGATAAACTTCAGCCATTGCCCATGTACTTAGATGTTCATACATTCTATAAAACTTTTTTATGTAAGATGAATCATAGCCCATTTTTTTTGGTAATATCATCATCATAATTAGGGCTAATAAAGTTAAAGGTATAACTACTCCAGATCCAGCCGCAATAAGTGCAATAATTAAGTAACCATCATTTGCAAAAAACCAAACTGCTTCAAAAAGTGTAACAGAGTGGGACTGATCCATAATATTTAGTGTCATTATTGGTAAAAAAGTAGCTGGAATAAAAAATAAAAAGGCAGTAATAACCATAACTAAAACCAAATCAAAAGATTCACCAGCCCTATAAAAAACACTATGACATCTTGGGCATGCATATTCTTTAGAATTATCAAAAGATTTTATATCGATTATAACTCCGCAGTCCTTGCATGCTGTTTGTTTCATGATTTTGATATTAGTTTTTTTCTTGTTTGTTTTGGTATTTTATAACACCTCTACGAAGTTTTTCTAAATTTTTGTTTGTTCTTTTTAGCCATACATCTAGGGCTGGTTTTACATCAGCAAAAACTAGCTTATCTGCATCTGTTGAGACCTCTTGACCTTTTTGTAATGTCATAGCACTTAGAAGAAGTTTACCAGTTTTAGCATCATAAAATTTACCTTCACCTAAAATTCTAACTGAACCATCTATGTAAGTAGCTCTAGCAATTCCTGTAATACCCAATGTGATAGGTGTAAATTGGTACCATTGCATATCGTCATAGTGAACTTCAACAGCAGAAACAGCGCCCTCAAATACTAAAGTTTTTGGTGTATCTTTTTTCTCTACAAGTCTATAACCAGTACCCTCTTTAAGTGCTGTTTTATAACCAGTTGTTAAATAATCACTCATTTTTTCAAATAATATTTTTTGTTCAACTGTTAGTTTGCTATTAGGAATAGCAGATATAATTTGCACAGGAGCTATGTAGATATTTTCATATTTAGTAAAATCAGCACCTGGCTCAATCTTAACTCTAGTACCTTCTAGTTTAGCGTTTTCTTTTAACTCATCATAATTTTTTAAAAACCCAGAATGTTTTGCTTGCATATTTCTATTTGCACAACCACTAAACATAATAGCCGCACTCATAAGCGTTGCTCCTAGCAATGTATAAATTTTCATATCTTTTTCCTAATAATATATTTTAGTAAATTATATCGTAAATTAAATAATCAAAAAATATTTGTCTCAATTCGTCATTCTCAGCATGAGTGGGAATCTAAATATACCACTTCAGTGTGACGAAATATTTGTCTTTAATTATTAATATTGTAGTATTAGCTAATTGAACTAACGAAGGGTATAAATGAGTAAAGTACAAACTATATATTTAAAAGATTACAAAGCACCAGAATTTAGTATAAAAAATTGTGACTTGGTTTTTGAACTTTTTGAAGAGTATACTCAAGTTACAAATATGATGCACATAATTAAAAAAGAAAAAAGTGCAACAGATTTAGTATTGGATAGTGTAGATTTAGAATTGATTGAGATTTATCTTGATGATGAAAAACTTGAAAAAGAAGCTTATATTATTGAAAACAACACTTTGAGCATTTTAAATGTTACAGATGATTTTAAACTTATAATTATAAATAAAATTTATCCACAATTAAACTCAGAACTGGATGGACTTTATAAATCTGGCAATATTTTTTGTACACAAAATGAACCAGAGGGCTTTAGACGAATTACCCCTTACTTAGATCGTCCAGATGTTATGGCTGTTTTTAAAACAACAATTGTTGCAAATAAACAAAATTATCCTATTTTATTAAGTAATGGAAATAAGGCTACAAATTTTCGCCTTGATGATGGAAGACATGGTATAACTTGGGAAGATCCACATCCTAAACCATCATACCTTTTTGCACTTGTTGCGGGTGATTTGGGAGTTGTGAAAGATCAGTTCATTACTGCATCTTCTAAGTTGGTTCGTCTAAATATTTATGTAGATAAAGGAAACGAATCTAAGTGTACTCATGCTATGAAATCATTAAAAGAAGCTATGCTTTGGGATGAGAAAAAATATGGACGAGAGTATGATTTAAGTCTTTATAACATTGTAGCAGTAGATAGTTTTAATATGGGCGCAATGGAAAATAAAGGTTTAAATATTTTTAATTCAGCTTATGTTTTAGCAGATGAAGATACGGCGACAGATACAAACTTTATGGGTATTGAATCTGTAATTGCGCATGAATATTTTCACAATTGGACTGGAAATCGTATTACATGTAGAGATTGGTTTCAACTTACACTAAAAGAGGGGCTTACTGTTTTTCGCGATCAATGTTTTTCAGCAGATCTAAACTCTAGTGAAGTAGGGCGTATTGAAGATGTAAAAGCTCTTCGTGAAAGGCAGTTTGTAGAAGATGCTTCACCAACTGCACACCCAATTCAGCCAGATTCTTATATGGCAATAAATAATTTTTATACAGCTACTGTTTATGAAAAAGGTGCTGAAATTATTCGTATGATTTATACACTACTTGGTGAAGAGAATTATCGTAAAGCTACTGATTTGTATTTTGATACCTTTGATGGTCAAGCAGTCCGCACTAACGATTTTTTATGGGCAATGAGTGAGGCTTCTGGAGTTGATCTAAAAGCTTTTGAACTTTGGTACCATCAATCAGGGACACCCTCTCTACATGTAGAGGAGAGTTTTAAAGATGGTGAGTATTTATTAACACTTATTCAAGAGATACCAAATGCAGTTGATGGTAGTGCTCAAAAATCTTATTATTTTCCTATGAAAATTGGACTATTAGATGAGAATGGAAAAGAAATTTTAGAAAAGACACTAATTATCTCTAAAGAAAAAGAGGTATTTAAATTTAAGTTAAATAAAAAACCAGTTTTATCTATTAACCGTGATTTTTCTGCACCAGTAATTATAAAACAAAAAGAAAATAATTATGCTTTTTTAATGAAGCATGATACAAATAGTTTTGTCCGTTATGAATCAGCACAATCTTTTGGTGTTGAGGTTATTGAGAGTATTATGAATGGTAATACTATAGATGAAAAATATATAGAAGCATTTGGCGAGATACTTGAGAGTGAATTAGATCTCTCATATAAAGCTTTACTTTTAGAGTTACCATCTGTTTCAACATTGATGCAAAGACAAGATAGTGTAGATTTTGAAATAATTTATGATGCTAAAGAAAAATTAGAATTAAAACTAGCACAAACCTTTAAAGATAAACTTTTAGAAATTTACACTAAAAATCACACGCCTACATGTAGCGAGATAGATGCTTTAAATATGGGAAAAAGAAATATAAAAAACCGTTGTTTAAAATTACTAAGTGCTTTAGATGATAATAGCGTTAATACTTTAGTGCTTAAACAGTATAAAGAATCATTAACGATGACAGATAGAATTGTTGCTCTTGATATTTTAGAAAATTTATCTCAAGAATTAGCAGCAGATGCTCAAAAAGATTTTTACGATAAATATAAAAATAATACATTGGTAATGAATAAATATTTTTCTATTTTGGCTTCTTCACATAGAGAGGGTACTTTAAAAAGAGTTATAAAGTTACAAGATGATGATGCCTATAATGAGTTAGTTCCAAATTTAGTTCGTTCTCTTATTGGTGTTTTTGCTAGAAATCATAAATATTTTCATGCAAAAGATGCAAGTGGTTATAAATTTGTTGCAGATAAGATAATTTACATAGATAAAATCAATCCTCAGATAGCTTCTGGACTAGCTGGAGCATTTAAAATCTATGAAAAATTGAATAAAATCAATAAAATAGCTATGCAAAAAGAGTTAGAGCGTGTAGTTTCTACACAGTCGCTATCAAATAATGTATATGAAATAGTTAGTAAAATATTAAATAAGTAGCATTTTTTTGATAAAATAGCCTCTAAAGCCCAAGATATAGGCTTTTGTGCTTTAGCTATAAGCTGTATATATAATAATTATTTTTAAACTTATTATTGTTTTTGGAATAATTTAGGTACCATAATACTAAAGTTTTTTAGCTTATTAGATAAAAAGAGGATATATATATGGCAAGATTAGTTGTTCTTGGTGGTGGGGTTGCAGGTCATACGACTGCAACATTCGCTGCAAAATGGTTAGGTTCGGGACATGAAGTAGTTGTAGTTACTCCAAATTCAAAATGGAATTGGATTCCATCAAATATTTGGGTTGGTGTTGGTCAAATGTCAAAAGAGGAAGTTACTTTTGATTTAGCTCCTGTTTACGCAAAAGCTGGTATCAATTACAAACAAGCAAAAGCACTTTCATTAAACCCTGAGGGAAATGAGTCAAGTGACAAACCTTTTGTAACAATAGAGTATACAGAAGCTGGTAAAGCTGGTCAAACAGAAAATATTGAGTATGATTACTTAGTAAATGCTACTGGACCTAAGCTTAACTTTGGTGCTACTCCAGGTCTTGGTGATGCTAATGGTCTTGGTGAGCATACTGTTTCAGTTTGTACAGCAGATCACGCAGTTCATGCAGCAGCAGAACTTCAAAAATCAATTGAAAAAATGAAGAATGGCGAGCGTCAAAAATTCTTAATTGGTACTGGTCACGGTATGTGTACATGTCAAGGTGCTGCTTTTGAGTACATCTTCAACATTGAACATCAATTAAATAAAGCTGGCGTTCGTGATATGGCAGATATGCAATGGATATCAAATGAGTCTTTCTTAGGTGACTTTGGTATGGGTGGTCTTCATATTAAAAGTATGGATTACACTGTAAGTTCTAAAATCTTCGCTGAATCATTATTTGTTGAAAGAGATGTTAAGTGGTTAATTGGAGCTCATGTTTCTAAAGTAGAAGCTGGCTCAATTGATTATGAACTTCTTGATGGTACTACTGGTAAAGAAACTTTTGACTTTGCAATGCTTATCCCACCATTTGCTGGTGTTGGACTAAAAGCATTTAACAAAGCTGGTGAAGATATTACAGATGTAGTATTTGCTCCAAATGGTTTCATGAAAGTTGATGCTAACTATGCTGCTGGTTCATATGAAAACTGGAAAGCTTCAGATTGGCCTTCTACTTATCAAAATCCAACTTATAGTAATTTATTTGCTGCTGGTATTGCTTTTGCACCACCGCATCCAATTTCTAAACCAATGGCATCTCCATCTGGAACGCCAATTACACCAACACCACCTCGTACTGGTATGCCTTCAGGTATTATTGGTAAAGCAGTTGCGTACAGTGTATGTGATTTAATTACTAAGGGTGAAAACGCTCACTTACATGAAGCTTCTATGGCTGATATGGGTGCTGCTTGTGTTGCTTCTACTGGTAAGGGTGTATTTGATGGTACAGCTGCAGCAATGACTGTTTATCCAGTTGTTCCAGATTTTGAAAAATACCCAGGTACTGGTCGTGATACAGATCATACTTTTGGTGAAATTGGTCTAGCAGGTCACTGGATTAAACATATCCTTCACTTCTTATTCATTTGGAAAGCTAAACTAAAATTTGGTTGGACAATGATTCCAGAATAGAGATAATCTCTATTCAAATTAGATAGTAGGGGGATTTTATTCCCTTATTTTATAAGAAATAAATAAAAAGGAAATATTATGGCATTAAAAGATGAAAAAAATATCAAAGCTTATGGTCAAACATATAACGCTATGACACCAGGTTCTTTTGCTAAAAGCATGAGAACTTGTAAAATCTGGCAATTTTTTAGATTTATCGCAATCAACATTAAGATGATTGTTGTTGTTGGTAAAAGTCACTAACACAAACTATAAGACCTTAGTGTAACTAAGGTCTTTACCCCTTAAGACTCTCATCCTATTTTTTAACAAGGTATTATATTGATTAAACAAATTATTACTTATCCAACACCACCTAGTATAGATTTTTCTGCACCAGTAAGAAAAATTGATGAAACAGTATCTGGACTAATCCAAGATTTAAAAGATACTATAAATGCAAACTCATTAGAGGCATTAGCGGCATTCCAAATAGGTAGTTCACTTAATATAGTTGTAATTAAAAAAGATGATGATAGTTTTTTAGTACTCTTAAATCCAAACATTGTTATGATGCATGGTCATCTAAGAACAAAAGAAAAAACTGCATATTTTCCAGGATTAACAGCCGAGGTAAATAGATATGAAAAAGTAAGTGTAGTTTATGAAGATGAAAATATGCAAAGTCAGGTTTTAAAAGCTGAAGGTGAATTTGGTATATTACTTCAAAGAAAAGTAGACTATACTTTTGGATCTTCATTTATAAATAAACTAGATCCCCAAGAAAAAGATTTCTTTAAACAAAAACTAGCGCAAGGTGCAGATATTGCACAAATACAAACATGCCCATCTACATTTAAAAGAGATTATATTAGTAAATTGATGAACTTTTTACTTATTGCTATGGTTTTTCTATTGGGTGCATCATTTTTTGTATCGCAAGATATTAATATGTACACATACCAAGTTTATGTAGCCACATCCGTAGTTATTTTAGATATTTTTTATTTCTTCTATGCTATGCATGAGGGTAAGGCTTATAGCTCCTGTTCAAGTTGTCAAATTGGTAATATTATAGGTACTGCTGTAATAATATTAATAAAAACATTTGTAATAATGGTAGCTTCATATTTTTTAATCTAGATAAAGCTTAAAAAATATGAGTTTAAAAATACCAAATCTAATAAAGTATCAATCTACTTTTATATCTTCAAAACAATCAATTTTATTACAGTGGATCTCTTATGAGGCTCCACAAAAGATTTTAAAACTACATAGCATAGACAACGACACTTTTTTAAATGATTATGCTATTGGAGTGTTTGATTATTTTATGGGTGTTATAGATGGTAGTCTTAAACTTGGTGATTGCCCTGTAATTCATTCACTTTTAGCATATTTAAAAGACAGAGATATTCGTGCTGATGAGTTGTTTGAAATATGTTCTAATTTTAGACGCTCAATGATTAACTTTACATATGATGTAGAATTAAATTCCAAAGAAATTTTTGATGAGATTTCATATATTTTCGATAAAAACTTTCAGGGTGTACTTAAATATTACACAGATACTATTTATCAAAAAGAGCAAGAAATTTTACGACATGAAAAACTTTTAGATGAATATCAAAAGGCTATTGATGAAAGTGCTATTATCTCTAAAACAGATGAAAATGGAAATATTACTTATGTAAATGACAAGTATCTTCAACTGAGTGGATATGCAAAAGATGAATTAATTGGACAAAAGCATAGCATAACTAAGCATGAAGATATGCCTCAGGATTATTTTGATGATTTATGGTTTCAGCTTGAAAACGCTGGACTTTTCCGTGGTACTTTAAAAAACCTCAAGAAAAATGGCGATTATTTTTATATTGATGTAACTATTGTAAAAATTACTGATCCGTATGATGATTCAATTGAGTATATGTCTATTGCAAATGATGTAACAACCCTTATTGATGCTCGATTAGAAGCACAAAAAGCGGCAGAGGCAAAAGAGTACTTTTTATCAAATATGTCACATGAGATTCGAACACCATTAAATGCGATTTTAGGTTTTGTAAATCTTTTAATTGAGCAAGATATCTCAAAGCAACATAGAAAATATTTAGATATTATTTTAAATTCTGGTGAAAATCTACTTAGTATTATTAATGATATTTTAGATTTCTCAAAACTTAGAAGCGGCGAGTTTACAATAGAACCAAAGGTGTTTTCAATACACAATGAGATAAGTCACACCTTGGAACTTTTTGTAGCTTCTGCGAACTCTAAGGATATTACTATAACCTCTTTTATAGATCCAAAAATTCCAAAAGAACTTTATGCAGACTCACTTAGAATAAATCAAGTTTTATCTAACTTTTTATCAAATGCAATAAAATTTACAGGTATTGGTGGACATATTAGTATTGAGGCTACATGTAGAGATAGTTTACTTAAAATACTTGTTCACGATAATGGAGTGGGAATATCTGATATAGATATAAAAAATATATTTTTAGCATTTACTCAAGCAGAACAATATAATGCAAATAAACTAGAAGGTACTGGGCTTGGACTCTCTATTTGTAATCAATTAGCACAACATATGGGTGGAATGGTAGAAGCAAAATCTGAGCTTGGTAAGGGTTCTACATTCAGTTTTGAAGTACCAATAGAGATTTATAATAATGAATGCCAAATTTTTACAAATATTGATAAACTAAAAGAGATGAAAATTGTCTTTTATTTAAAAGATAAACGAGATAGTTTTAAAGCCGATTCATTTTTTAAATATTCAAATATCTTTAATATGGATATTGAAATAGTAGACACGCTTAATGGTGATTTTGATATTGCACTTTTTTTAGATGATGATATTGATGAAAAAACCAAAAATATTATTTTAAATAGCAATAAAAAGTACATCTCTTTAACAAGCAAACCTAGTGATAGCTATGAAAAAAATACTCATATATCTAGCATATGTTTTCCTCTGTATTGTTCAAAAATTAAAACTTCATTCGATGAACTAATAAATCCAAACAAAGCACTCCCCCACCAATATAAAAATAGCCTCAAATATATTGGGCATATATTAATTGCAGAAGATAATGAAGCAAATCAAGAACTAATTAAAATATTACTTACAAAATATGACTTAACTTACGATTTGGCTATTAATGGTTTAGAGGCTTTAAATCTATATAAAGAAAATACTTATGATCTAATTTTGATGGATGAGCAGATGCCTATTATGGATGGGAATGAAGCAGTTCAAAATATACTTAAATATGAATTAGAAAATAAACTAAGACATACTCCAGTCTCAGCACTTACTGCAAATGTTATAAAGGGTGCGAAGGAGCGAGGTTTATCATCTGGTTTTGATTCATTTTTAGGTAAGCCTATTGTTATAAAAGAGTTAGAAAGAGTATTTTCAAATTATCTTAAAATCTCAAAAGTAA
>Ga0256827_10001710_pt1 | contig 14127 bp, 11 predicted proteins | sample CV84metaG_FD_185977 | JGI IMG/M metagenome (GOLD analysis project Ga0256827, IMG submission 185977) | Hydrothermal vent microbial communities from East Pacific Rise, Pacific Ocean - CV84 | ecosystem: Environmental > Aquatic > Marine > Hydrothermal vents | place: Pacific Ocean: East Pacific Rise... | reverse complement strand
TTTGCCATATTAAAAACAATCGACACTATAAATGAACTCATTGCTGCGGCTTTAAAAGATATGTTTATATTTGCAGAGAGTTTAAATATTATAAAAAATAAAACCCAGACAATAATATATGGCATAAAAACTAAGAGATTTATAGATGAAGTTAGTGAGTTTGATGCTAACAAAGTTGTTAAATAAGCAGTTATATAAAATGCAAAACCAAGAGAAAAAGGCGTAATGGTAAGCATAGTCAGATAGACTCTAACACTAGCAAGAAAGTGTCTTTTTTTAGCTCTAAATATTTTGTTTGCTACAAATTCATAATTTTGAAAAAATAAAAGAGAAGATATAAAAAGAAATATTGAACTAATGGTACCCATCTTAGATGAATTTTTTAAAAAATTATCTATATGCCCCATGACCACTTCAGAGTTACCAGGTAGTAAGTTTTCAAATAAAAGTGCCTGAATATTTGTATAAACTCCTGAAAAAGACTCAAGTGAAGTGATGAGTGTTATAATAATAAAAAGAAAAGGTACAATGGTTAAAATTGTGTAAAAGCTAAGAGATGCTGCAAAAAGAGTAAGCTCTTTATCTATAAATATAAAAAGCAAAAACTTAATATGTTTATAGATATGTTTGATATTCATTTATTTAATTTAATCCCATTTTAGCAGGGTTTAGTATGTTATTTGGGTCAAATGCCATTTTAATAGATTTAAAAAGATTCATCTCTTCATCACTAAAAGCCATATGCATATATGGTGCTTTTGCAAGTCCAATCCCATGCTCACCACTCAGAGTTCCGCCTAAATTTACAGTAGCTTGAAAAACTTCTTCTATGGCTTGGTAGGCAATTTTAACTTGCTCGGGGTCTTTTCCATCTACCATTACATTTGTGTGAACATTTCCATCGCCAGTATGACCAAAACATGGGATGTTTATTTTGTATTTATCAGCGATTGCATAAAATTTTTCTAGTAGTTCTGGAAGCACTGCACGAGGTACTGTTACATCTTCATTTAGTTTTTTACTTCCATAAACACTAAGTGCTGGAGATGCATTTCGTCTTGCGAACCAAATGTCAGCAGCTTCTTTTTCATCTTTTGCTCTTTTAAATTCGCTACATCCATTTTCTTTAAATACTTTTTCAATTTGTGCTAGTTGAAAGTTTAAATCTTCTTCTAAATTTCCATCAACATCAGTTACAAGTAATGCACCAGCATCGACAGGAAGTCCTTTGTTAAAAGTTTGCTCAACTGCTCTTATGGTTAAGTTGTCTAAAAATTCCATAGCTACTGGAGTGATTCCACTAGCCATAGTTTTGTAAACTGCATTCATAGCATCGTTTACACTTGGAAAAATTCCCATTGCAGTTTTTGTAAGTTTTGGTTTTGGAATTAGGCGTAAAGTAATTTCAGATAAAACTGCTAGAGTTCCCTCAGAGGCAATTAAAATACCGCTAATGTTATAACCAGCTACATCCTTAATGGTTCGTTTACCAGCTTTAATAATGTCACCATTTGGTAAAACTGCACGAGTAGCCATGACATAGTCTTTTGTAATTCCATATTTTGCAGCACGCATACCACCTGCATTTTCACTAACATTTCCACCTAAAGTTGAGTAATCTTGACTCGCTGGATCTGGTGGATAAAATAAGCCTATCTCTTCCACTGCTCGTTGTAAGTCCATATTTATAACGCCTGGTTGAACAACTGCTACCATATTTTTAACATCAATCTCTAAGATTTTGTTCATATGTTTTTCCATAGCCAAAACAATTCCGCCAGAACTTGGTAATGCACCACCTGTAAAACCACTTCCAGCCCCACGAGGGACTATTACAATTTTATGCTCATTACAGTATTTTAAAATAGCACTAATATCATCTTCATTTCTAGGAAAAAGTACAGCATCAGGTTCAAAATGTTCACGAGTAGCATCGTAAGAATATGCTATAAGATGTGCTTTGTCTGAGTATATATTTTCCTCACCAATAATATTTGTAAAGTGTTGAATATGTTTGTTATCTATCATTATTCCATCCCTTGGAAATACTCTAATGCATCTTCATATCTGTCATCATCATCAGCATTTTCCTCTTTGAGTTTTTTATCTTTTGCTTTAATAATATTATAAAGAGTCCTATTGTTTGAGTTAGCCTCAGCTAAAAGTGTGTAGTAATGTGGTTCGTAATATTCTAACTCATCACTACCCTCACCAAACCAATTTGCGTCTATTTCTGGAACCCTTGTGTAAAAAGGTAAACGCGTTTCATCTTGAAGTAAATCAGCCTTTATAACTGTTAGAATTTTAAAACTTTTAGAATCAACCGTATAGAGTCTTTTATCTAAAAATATATAAAGCAAACCAACAGATGAAGCAATACTAAGTTTTGTAAAATCTTCTCTAAGTGGAGTAGGATGTCCATTAAAAGAGAGAATTGTTGCGAAAATATCTGGATGAACCCATTGAAGTTTTGAGTGCCTAGTAATTCTATAATAAATCTCTTCGCTTGGCGCAATCAATACACCCCTTGTGTAACCAAAAGCTAAAATAACTTTATCTCCAACTCCAACTTTCCAGTTTCCAGATGGTAAGGCATTGTTTCTAAGTGCAGTGTATTCGCTTAGTTGTATGGTAGCAATTTTTGTTTCTTTATCAAATTTAGTTACAACAGCATTGTTGAGTATCATGTTATGCTGCCCCTCAATACTATGATAAACAAAACCATTTACTCCAATGTCTATATTGTTTATTTTAATAGTTGCTTCTGTTTTATCTTCATTTATACTAAGTATGCTAGATTTTAAAACACCGCCAAAAAGTGTAACACTAAAGATTAAAACTAATAATATATACCTCATATACTCTCTTTCGTCTAATAATATATCGCGATTATAGCGCAACTAAGCCAATTTTCGATAAGGTTTTACGATTATTTATTTTTTAGGTTTATTAATGATACGATTTTTACTACTTTTTTTACTTTGGACATCTGTTTTTGCTTCACATGTAGAGAGCTATCGCTGGGAGAATGGTGATAGTTATCTTGTTTTTTTACAAAATCAAAAGCTTCCTATTCGATCTCTTTATTACAATTTAGATAAAGATGACCAAAGACTTACAGAAGAGATGCGCGCGGGTATTCACTATAGTATGCTCAAAGATGAAAATGGAAATATTTTGCAGTTATTACTACCGCTAAATGATGAGCTTCAAATCCATATTTACAAAGAAAATAACAAGTATAAATTTGAAGCAATTCCAATAATTAGTTCTAGTAAAATTGAAGCTTTTAGTTTAAAAATAAATCACTCACCTTATTACGATATTATCAAACAAACTGGTAGTAAAAAATTGGCAGAGATTTTTGTTAGTTCTTTTAAATACTCACTAAATTTTAAAGTTGATTTGAGAAAAGGTGATAGATTGGTAATGATCTATAAGCAAAAGTACCGATTGGGACAAGCTTTTTCCATGCCAACACTTAAAGTCGCAATGATAGAGATGCGTAAGAAAAAACACTATGTTTACTTAAATGATGATGGAAGATTTTATGATGAAAAAGCTCATGAAGTTGAGGGCTTTTTACTTGCTCGTCCTGTGCGTGGCGGTAGAATATCATCTCGTTTTACAAAAAGAAGATGGCATCCAGTACTTAAAAAATGGAAGGCTCATCTAGGTGTTGATTATGCTGTAAGAAGAGGCACGCCCATTGTCGCTGCTGGAAGTGGTAGGGTGATTTATTGCTCAAGAATGGGAAGTTATGGAAACCTTGTAAAGATTCGTCATGCAGATGGTTATGAAACTAGATATGCACATATGAAGTCATTTCGTCGAGGAATGTTTAGAGGTAAAAGAGTTAAAAAAGGTCAAACTATTGGCTATGTTGGGACAACTGGTCGCTCCACTGGACCACATCTTCATTTTGAACTTAGAAAACGAGGACGAGCTATAAATCCTTTAAGAGTGGTGCAAGTTACTACAAAAAAACTAAAAGGTAAGCAAAAAAAAGCATTTTTAAAATTGAAGAAAAATTATGATGAGAGTATAAACTTACATCTTAAAAATCAAACAAAGTATGTTAAAACTCCAAAAATGCAAAGAATGTGTTACTTTAATAATGGAATAACTTATGAATAAAATAGACTCAACTGAAGATTTAAAAAATCCTAAATTTATAAAACCAATTATTATAAATTATATTCAAGATGGTGTTGAGAAAAAATGGGAGGCAGTTATAAGTCATGATAGTGTAGCAATATTACTTTTTCATGAGGAAAAAAATGCCTTTATTCTTGTTAAACAACTTCGTGCAACAGTTTTAAATAAAAATAAAACCAATGGAATGATGTATGAATTGTGTGCTGGAATAATCGATAAAGACACAACAAATGCGCAAATTGCTAAAGAGGAAATACTTGAAGAGTGTGGTTATGATGTTCCAGTTGAGAACTTAGAAAAAATAAGCTCTTTTTATACAAGTGTTGGAATCTCTGGCACTCATCAAACACTATATTACGCTACATGTAGAGATAGTATGAAAGTGAATGATGGCGGTGGTTTAGAAGAGGAAGATATAGAAGTAATATATATTCCTCTTGAAGAAGCAAAAGCTTTTATGTTTGATGAATCATATCAAAAAACCACAGGTGTAATGATGAGCTTTTACTGGTTTTTTGACAAAAAATCTAATCTTTTTTCAAAAAAGTAGATATTTTCTCAGCTACACTATATTTTGTAGCATCTTGTAAAATCACTTGTGCTGCTTTGTTATTATCAGTATTAAAAACTATTGGCCCAATAAAGTTTACCACTGAGTCTTCAATAGGTGTCTGAATAAGAACTACATTTAATATTAAGATATTTGAATTTTCATCTATCTCTAAAATATCATTAATATTATCTGGAATTTCAAAGTTATAATCCCTTAGAACAAATGGATTTACCATAGTAAAAGATATATGTTCATCTGTGCTAGATTGCATTTTCATAAAAATGTCATCAACTTTTTCTAATTTTACTTCTTTTAAAGTATCGAACCCCAAAATAGGTACACAAATATCAAATCTCATTAACAATCCTTCTTTAAATATTCCAAATTATAGCACTTTAAGTATAAAATATACCTAGATTAATAAAGCATATATAAGTTTTAGATAAAATAACAACCTATTTATAACTAGGAAAGTATTTAATGAAATATAAAACTTCTTTACTCGCATCTTTATTAGCAATGGTGATGATTTTTTCATCTTGTTCAAAAGAGATTGATGAGTACAACAAACCAGCAATGTATTGGTACTCCAAAATTGTTCAACAAATTTCTAATGGTGATTTAGAACGCGCAGATGGTTATTATTCATCACTTCAAGGTGAGCATATTGGTTCACCACTTCTTCCAGAAGCTACAATGATTTTAGCTATTGCACATATGTATTTTGAAGAGTATCTCTTAAGTGAGCATTTTTTAGATGAGTATATAAAAAGATATGCTACTGCAAATGAAAAAGAAGAGGCTGAATTTTTAAAAATTCGCGCAAAATATATGGCTTTGCCAAATCCTAGACGAGATCAAGCACTTATTGATGAAGCTATAAGCGCTGGAGAAAAGTTTAAAAGAAACTATCCAAACTCTATGTATACAGAAGTTGTAAATACTATGCTTACAAGACTTTACTTGGCTCAAGCAGTGCTAAATGAAACTATTGCTTCACTATATGATAGAATCGATAAACCTCGTTCTGCTAGATATTATAGAAGTATAAAACCACAACCTTGGATAGTTTGGGAAGATATAGATAGAGCAAATACTCCTTGGTATAGAGAGTGGTTTGAGGGTGATGGTACATCTTCTTGGTATGAATTTTTAATTCCAGATACTCAATCAGTAGTTTCTAGAAACTCCGTGCAAAATGATGAAGATGAAATAGATAATAAAAAGCTTTTAAAAGATGCTAAAGATGAAGAATCAGAAGAAGAATCAGGGGGTAGAGAGATATGAAACTAAGTGACTACGGTGAGTTTCCAGCAACACTTCCAATAATAGCGGAGGATGTACTTTTTTTATACCCATTTATGATAAGTCCTCTTTTTTTATCTGATGATAGCAATATTGATGCTGCTACAAAAGCTATTGAAGATGGTTCATTAGTAATTGTTTGTCCAACAAAACCATCTCATGAGACGCAAAGAGATTTTGAGTCATTGTATGATGTTGGAGTAGTTGGTTCTATTATGAGAAAAGTATCACTTCCAGATGGTCGTGTAAAAGTTCTTTTTCAAGGTCTAGCTCGTGCAAAAACTTTTGAAAAAATATCTGATACTCCACTAATGGCTGATGTAGAGATTATTGAAGCGACAAATGTAAACTCATTAAAAATTGATGCAATTTTAGAGATACTTCGTGAAAAAGTTCGTACTCTTTCAAGTGTGAGTAATTATTTTCCGCCAGATTTACTTCGTACTATTGAGGAAAATCATGATTACAATCGTATTATTGATTTAATATGCTCAACTGTTAAATTAAAAAAAGAACAAGCATATAACCTTTTTGTAGAGAGTGATACCGAAAAAAGATTTTTAGATTTAATTGAATACCTTATTGATGAGATTGAAGCTAATAAACTCCAAAAAGAGATTCGCTCAAAAGTTCATACGCATATTGAAAAGGTAAATAAAGAGTATTTCTTAAAAGAGCAGTTAAAACAGATTCAAAAAGAGCTTGGAAGTGATACTTCAAGAGATGAAGAGATTCAGGAGTACAAAGATAAGCTTCAAAAGAAAAAGAAAAAAATGTCTGCGGATGCTTATAAAGAAGTAAATAAGCAAATAGAGCGTTTTTCAAGAATGCATCCAGATTCTTCAGATGCTTCAATGACACAAACTTATCTCGATTGGGTTTTAGATATTCCTTTTGGTGAGGAGAGTAAAAGAGCATTGAAAATTAGTGATGTTCAAGCTCAACTAGATAAAGATCATTTTTCATTAGAAAAACCAAAAGAGCGTATTACAGAATTTTTTGCGGTAAAAGAGTTAATGGAACTTCGTGGAGTTAAAAACTCTGCTGGTGCAATTTTATGTTTTTCAGGACCCCCTGGTGTTGGTAAGACTTCACTTGCAAATTCTATTGCAGAGGCACTTAAGAGACCACTTGTTCGCATAGCCTTAGGTGGGCTTGAAGATGTAAATGAGCTTCGCGGTCATCGTCGTACTTATGTTGGAGCTATGCCTGGGCGTATTACTCAAGGTTTAATAGATGCTAAAAAGATGAACCCAGTAGTAGTACTTGATGAGATAGATAAAGTTGCAAAATCAGGTCATGGTGATCCTACTGCTGCACTTTTAGAGATTTTAGATCCTGAACAAAACAAAGAGTTTCGTGATTATTATCTAAACTTTGACATAGATTTAACTAAGGTTATATTTATAGCTACAGCAAATGATGTTGGACGAATCCCAGCACCACTTCGTGATAGAATGGAGTTTATAAACATAAGCTCATATACACCACAAGAAAAATTTGAGATAGCTTCAAGATATTTAATTCCTCAAGAATTAAAAAAACATGGTCTTAAAAAACGGGAGTTAAGTATCTCTAAACCAGCGATTAAAGAGTTGATTCACTCTTATACTCGTGAAGCAGGAGTTAGAAATCTTCGTCGTCGTTTAGCAAATATGTCTAGAAAAGTAGCTCGTGAGATTTTAGAAAATCCACAAACAACAAAAGTATCAATAAGCCTTAAAAATTTAAAAAATTATTTTGATAAAACAGTATTTGAGATAGATAAGACAGATAAAAAACCAATTGTCGGTGTGGTAAACGGTCTTGCATGGACTGCAGTTGGTGGTGATGTTCTTAAAATAGAATCTATTCGCATCAAAGGTAAGGGTACAATGACTCTAACAGGCTCACTAGGTGATGTCATGAAAGAATCAGCACGCATAGCTTATAGCGTTGTTAAAACACTTATAGACACTAGAAAACTAAAAATAGATGCTAAAAATGTACCACTTACTTTTAAAGAAAAAGAAGATGGCATTAAAGTTGATCCAAGTGAAGTATATAAACGATATGACTTACATATTCATGTACCAGATGGAGCTACTCCAAAAGATGGACCATCTGCTGGTATTGCAATGGTAAGTGTTATAGCATCAAGGCTTTCATCAAATAAAATTCGTTCTGAAATTGCTATGACTGGAGAGGTTTCACTTAGTGGAGATGTCCTTCCTATTGGTGGACTAAAAGAGAAGTTGATTGCAGCACATAAGGCTGGAATGACAAAAGTTTTAATTCCTCAAAAAAATTATGAGAGAGATTTAGATGATATTCCAGATGAGGTAAAAGACTCAGTTGAAATTATGGGTGTAAGTAGAATAGAAGAGGTCTTAAAGCAGATACTTGTTTAAAAAATCTAAACTAAAGTAGTTTGGATTTTTTTATAAAGGTCATCTTTTCTAATTGGTTTCATTAAAAATTCATTAGCACCTAAATCAAGTGCTTGGGTTCTTTTTGTTTCATCAGTTGTAAGTACTATTATTGGAATTTGTTCAATGTTTTCATCTGAACGAACAACTTTTAAAACTTCTAATCCATTCATAATAGGCATAATAATATCTAAAAGCATTAGATTTATATCTGGACGAGATCTAATAAAGCCAATAGCATCTGAACCATTTTTAGCTTCAATAACTTCAATAACATTATCATGCTTCATAAGCATTGATTTTAGTAATTTTAAATTTATAAGGTCATCATCGACAGCCAATATTGTTAAATCTTTCATATTTTACCCTTAGCTTAGTTTTTTAAATAAAGATTTTAAAGTATCTCTATTTAACTCATTTTTAATGATTTGATCCACATATTGTTTATCGGCACTAGTGTCTTTTTGGGCTAAATCATCAATAAGTACAATCTTAGTATTTAGTTTATTTAACTCACTAATATCTCTAATATTTGCGCTACATTTTTGTAAATCAAGACCTTTATAGCCAGCATCAAACATAATTATATTGTAAGAGTTTTCTTTTAAAAGCATTTTAAAATCCATAATATCCTCAGCAACATCGTAAGTTAAACCCTCAATAGTATCTAAGGTTTTAGTATACATTTTTGATTCAAATGTTGATTTTTTAGCAAGTAATAGATGGGCTTTATACTTAATCTCTTTTTCTTCAACTACTTTAGCAGCTTTTTCTTTTGGAGGATTTTGCAACCTTTGTTTAGCCACATGTGCTTCATATTCATCATTTGAAACAATGAAATCTGATAAAAATTGATTTAATAAGTAAATTATTTCACTTCTAACTAATGGTTTTGTAGTATATTCATCAAGTCCAGCAGCTAAAAATCTTTCTCTATCACCTTTTAGTGCATTTGCAGTTAATGCAATTATTGGTTTATGGGCTTGTTCGTAATCCTCTTCCCAGTCCAAAATCTCTTGAGTAGCTTCAACCCCATCAATAAATGGCATCTGAATATCCATAAAAATTAGGTCAAAATTACCATCTTTTCGTTTTTGAAAAGCTTCAAGACCATTGTTTGCAATAGTTACACTTAGCCCTATATCTTCTAAAGTTCTTTTAATTAGTTTTTGATTAATAATATTATCTTCAGCAACTAAAACATTAGCTAAAAATTTAGATGTGCTAGAGTCAAATTTTTTAGGGGCTATTCTCTTTTGAACCTTAGTAATGTTAATTTGTTTTGCATAACTCTCTAGTGTTGATTTTAGTTTTGAAGAGTGTATTGGTTCATATAGTGCTTTGAAAATATCTAGTTCATAAGAGTCTATTCTTCTCATTAGGTTTGATTTTGTAAGCACAACTAACTCTATTGATAGTTTTGAGAGTTCCTCAAGTGTGTCAGCATCAACATAGTCAAAATCTACTATTATAAGATCATATTTAGTATCTTTTTGTAAAGACTCAATCTTAGATACATCCTCAAAAGTTGTATAAGTTACACCATAAAAATCAAGATATTCTTTTAAATATTTATCTTGTTTTTTTACTTTTTGTGAATTATTTAAAATAAGAGCATTTATAGTGTTGAAACTATTTTGAGAACTTTCATTTAGAGTATCTACATCTTCAAGTTCTATGGTAAAGAAAAAAGTAGTACCTTCACCAGTAACACTATGTAGATCTAGTTTACCACCCATAAATTCTACAAAACTAGATGAGATAGTTAGTCCAAGACCAGTACCACCATATTTACGAGTAATTGATGTATCTGCTTGTGAAAATGCTTCAAAGATTTTAGCTTTTTGCTCACTCGTAACCCCAATTCCACTATCTTGAATCTCAAATTTTATTTTAGTATGACCTTTTGTTTCACATTTAAGTTTACGAATATCGACATTAATAGCACCAGCATTATTTGTAAATTTAACTGCATTTGAAAGTAAGTTTATTATAACTTCTTTTATTTTAGTAGGATCACCTTTTAGTGGAAATTCAAGTCTTGGATCTATGAAACAACCAAGATTTATGTGTTTTTCAGCTGCGCGAACTGCATAAACTTCTATTGCCGATTCAAACTCTGCAATTGGATTAAAAGGTGTGTTTTCAATCTCAAGCTTATTTGATTCTATTTTTGAAAGATCAAGAATATTATTTATGATTTCCAAAAGATTTTCAGATGATTTTTCAATAATATCAATAAATTCAGCTTGTTCATCTTCTAAACCAGAGTCTTTTAAAAGTTCAGTAAAACCAACAATACCATTTAAAGGTGTGCGAATTTCATGTGACATATTTGCTAAAAACATTGATTTTGCTTCACTAGCTTCTTGGGCTGAAAGTTTATCTCTTTTTGTTTGTTCAATGATTTTTTCAAGAAGTTTGTAGGCTTTATTTGTACCCTCTGCGGTATGTAAATTTATATTTTCATCAGTATCATCAGTATCATCTGCAACTTTTTTTAGCACATTTTCAAGATTTTTTATATTTGTAGCAATCTCATTTGAAAGTAAATAACCAAGAATTGCAAGTAAAATAGCAATAATCCAAACCGTAAAGGTAACAATCAGTACCTGAAGAGAGTTTGCTTTTACTTTTTGAGCTCTTATATTCATTTGATCAAGAAGAATTTTTTCTGCCTTAGATATGATGTCTATTTTTTCAGAAAGCATTGTAAACCAAATACCAGAACTAATATTATACTTACCAGTTGATGCTGCTATAATAATTGATGTTCTTTGCGTATTTATATCTTCAAAAAGTTCTTTTGCATCTTCATTTGTAAATATAGAATCAAGTTTAGATTTAAGTTCTTTATTGTGTAACATGTCATAATTTAAAGAATCAGCCTTACCAATAATACTAATCCATCTATTTAAATCATCTTCGCTTAATTCATTTGAAAGAGAGATTACATAAGACATATACCCTCTTTCTATACCAGATGATTCTTTAGCATTTACCATTGAGATATAAAGAGAATAAAGTTCGGAAATATCTTTATCTACTTGATTTTTAGTAACTTGTTGAAGTTGTTTAATAAAGACTTTTTGTGCAGAACTATATACATTTATAAACATTTTATTAAATTTTATTTCATCTTTATCTATAAGTTTTCTTGTGTTTTTTATTTTATTATATAAAGAGATTATGGTTTCAATATTTTGGCAGTTTTGACAAACACTATCTTTTTCTTTATGATTATGTGAAAGTTTATTGTTATTAGCAATATATAAGCTTATCTTTTGATCAACAATTTTTCTTTGTTTAGAGAGTGATTTTAAAATATTGCCCTCTTTATTTCCAAGATACATAGCACTCATACCACGCTCTCGTGCAACATTAGTTATTATCTCATTAAGTTTAGCATTTTGATTTAGTTTATCTATTAGTTTGCTAGATGCCTTATAATCATTGAACGAAGCATAAACATAATAACTCGTCATAGAAAATAAAATTATAATAGGTAATAATGATATTAATCTAAGTCTATTTTTTAATCCAAACTGCATTATTATTCCTGTGCGTTAATTTCATCTAACTTAGATATTATCTCTTGTGCGGATGTTTTTATTATTTGAGTATCTGTAGTATTTACAATGTTGTTTAAATAAGCATCAAGTTTATTAATACGCATATTTTCACTCATACCTTTAATCTTACCTGCTAAGCTTTTGCAAATACTCAAATCATTATTATCAGCAGATTGTGATATGGTTTGAGCAAGCTCTTTAGACTCTTTAACATAGTCGTTAAACAATTCGTTAAAGCTTTTTAAATCTATGCCTATATCGTTTGCAATAAGCTCTTTGTCATAGGCTAAGTCTTCATCAATTAAATCATCATCTTGATCTTCATAAATTTCACTATCTAATATATCGGTAGCTAGAAAATCGTCATCTGCTAATTCTGCAATTGAAATACTCTCAGGGACATCATCATCTGTAATCTCTAAATCTTCTTCTAGTTTATCTTCTTTAAATGATAAAATTAGTTCTTCATCATCATCTTCGTCAACCTTTACATCTTCGGCTAGGGCATCTTGAGCGAGGTCTAAATTGGTTTTAGATGAAGATAAATTATTTATCATAATATATAATTTGTCAAGATTTGTTTTAATAATATCGTAATCACTAGCAGTATTTATGGTTGTTAATACATCTAAAGCATCTTCAATTCTTAAGTTTGCTGCTACACCTTTTAGTTTGTGTGATTGAATTTTAATATTGTCTAATTGTTCAGTTTCAACTGATTGATATAGCTCATCTTTAAAGCTTAGTGCTTGAGCTATAAAATCTTGTATAAACTCTTCAATAAGATCAATTGGAAGACCAAGCTCCTCAGAAGCAAGTTCGGGATTATAAGTATATTGTGCAAATTTACCATCTATTGTAGTAATCTCTGGAGCTATTACTTCCTCTTTTACCTCTTCTTGTTTCTCTTCATTTTCTTCTTCTTCGATTACCTCTGGAGTTATTTCTGCTATATCTTCTTTTGTATCTTCTATCTCATCTTCAAACTCTAAAATATCTTCTTCAATTGATGTGTCATCTTCTGTTTCATATACATCTTCTACGCTTAGTGAGTCCTCTTGAGTAGACTCATATGGATCGTATGAAACACTTGGTGCTTTTTCTTCTTCTTCAAACTCTTCTTCTTTTTGAGTCTCTTCATCTGCAACAACAGAGCTTGCAATTGTAAAAAGTTCAGTAGTTCCATTTGCCGGTATTGGAGTTGGTTTATTATTTATATCAGTTAAGAGTTTTTCAGTTTGTGCTGAGCTAAGAAGTCTAATATTTAATAAAGCTACACAAAATGCTTTTTGTGCTGGACTATCAACAAGATATGCAGTATCTATGCTTAGGTTAGCTGAGTAGTTTTTATTTTTAACATGAATAATTACTTTTGCTTCAGCGCCATCTTTATCAAGCACATAGTCAATCCAATGAACATGTTTAAAATTATGAATACAACCTGGTGTGCGTACAAATAAATCTGCAAAATCAGCAGATTCTTCACGAAGATCAGCTAATGTTTCAAGTCCTAAAGCATCTAAGTCTGCCTCATCAATTCCTAAAAACTCTTTTTTATAATTATAAATTAGCATCTTTTTTCCTTAGTTTGTAGTTTCAAGAAGTTTTTCATTCTCAATAATATTTTTTCTTGGTGCAGGTTTACTGACTGAGATATATCCAGTAATTTTTTCTTCTTTATCAAAAATTGGTGCAATTTCCATATCTACCCAATAAAATTGACCATCTTTTCGTAGGTTTTTTAACATTCCATTCCAAACTTGAGCATTTTTTAAAGAGTCCCACATCTTGTCAAAAATCTCTTGAGGTACATCTGGATGTTTAATAATGTCATGATTACTATCTACTAATTCTTGAGCGCTATAACCAGATATTTCAATAAATTTTCTATTTACAAAAGTTATGGTTCCATTTAAATCGGTTTGACTAATGGCTACTCTTCCTTTGTAAATATATTCTTTACCAGTTGGTACAACTTTATTCATAAAATACCTCTTTAATAACTATCTCTAAATTGAGTAATATGTATAGATTTCATTAATATATCATTAATAGTTTAAAAAAAGACTTATTTATAAATGTTTTTAATTATTTGTGCATCTTTTTTGTTTAAAACTATACTTATTTCTTC
>Ga0256827_10001708_pt1 | contig 14132 bp, 16 predicted proteins | sample CV84metaG_FD_185977 | JGI IMG/M metagenome (GOLD analysis project Ga0256827, IMG submission 185977) | Hydrothermal vent microbial communities from East Pacific Rise, Pacific Ocean - CV84 | ecosystem: Environmental > Aquatic > Marine > Hydrothermal vents | place: Pacific Ocean: East Pacific Rise... | reverse complement strand
AAATTCAAAGTATCTTACTTTTTTATGAGCTTCAGCTTTGTTTGTTTTTCTTTTTTAATAATTATATTTTAACTTCAATGTTTTTTATTATTTATCTCTTTTTACTTCTTGAATTATGCTATTTAATTTTTATTTTATTATATATCTTATTTTGTTTTTCTCTTTTTATTTATTAGTTATATATATAACACTTATTATAGTATTTTCATTTATCAACATATTATTTTATTTAATATCTTTTATATTATAATTAAGTTTTAAATAATCATTAATACTATATCCTACACAACATGTTTTGTATAAATATAAAAACAAGGGAGTAAACATGAAAAAAATTATAACTATGTCGCTTATTACGGCAGCTACTACATTTGCATTTGGTTCAACAACTGATGATCAAATAGCAAATTTACAAAAACAGATAGATAGATTAAAGTCAAAGCAGTCTAAAATAAATGCTCAATCTGCAAATGACAATATTAAATGGAGTGCTGATTTAAGAACATCAATTGATAGTATTAATTATGATATGGCAGATGGTAGTTCAAGAGAAAATAATGATTTAATGGCTCTTAGACTTTGGTTAAATATGGCTTATGCACCAGATAGTCATAACATATTTAAGGCACAATTATCTATGAATAAGGCATTTGGTTCAGATTTTGGAGATATGAATTCAAATAGAGCTTTTTCTATGGGATCAATGTTTGATTGGACAGGTAATGAGGCACTTGGTGACAACTCTCTGAGAGTAAGGCAAGCGTTTTGGTTATATTTAGGTGATGAAGCATTTGGTGCTGATATTCCTTGGACATTCTCTATAGGTAGAAGACCTTCAACTAATGGTTTTTTATCTAGTTTATCTCAAGATGATCCAGCTCAATCTCCACTAGGTCATTTAATTAATGTTGAGTTTGATGGGTTAAGTTCTAAGTTAGATTTAAGTACTGTAACAGGAATTCAAGGATTCTCTTTTAAAGTGTGTATGGGTAGAGGTTCTACAAATGCTACACCTATGTTTTCAAACTCTACATCTTATGTTGACAATAGTGATGATTTAGATAGCATTGATTTAGCAGGTTTTATATTTGAACCATATAATGATGGTCAATTTATTGTTAAAACAAACTACTATAAGGCATTTGATTTACCTGGTATGGAAGTTGATATGACTACTGGTGAGACTACAGGATTTAAACAGTATGGTGATATGTCTGGAGCAGGAATATCTATATTGGTTGATGGTGTAACTGAAGATGGATACTTATCTACTGCAAAAGTATTTGGTTCATTTGCTTGGACTGAAACAAATCCATATGATGGTTCAGCTATGTTAGGTTCAACTGATAGTGAATCTGGGACATCTTATTGGTTTGGTGCATATTTACCTGTAGGTGAAGATAATGAGTATGGTACTCTTGGATTAGAGTATAATCATGGTTCACAATACTGGAGACCTTTTACTTATGCTGAAGATACTATGATAGGTTCAAAAATAGCTGCTCGTGGTGATGCTTATGAATTAAATTATACTTATCAAATTAATAAGTCTCTTAGTTTACAAGCAAGATATGTAAATATTGATTATGAATATACAGGATCTAATGGATTCTTTGGTAATACTTCTGGTGCATCTATGAAAATAGATGATGTAAAAGATGGTGCGAAAATGTGGAAACAACTTGGTGGAACACAAGATCCTGCATCAACAATGAATGTTGTTAATAATTTAATGCATAGTGGTATGTCACAAGCTAATGCAGAAGCAGCAGCAAAAGATATGGGTATGGCAGCGGCTTATATGCCTTCTATTGTTGAAGCAGCTCAAGACTTTAGATTTTATTTAAGATATAGATTTTAAGATTTCTACATAAAGAGGGGGCTATAGCCCTCTTTAAATTTACTACTTTTTTCCTCTTCCCTATTTAATACATAAGTTTTTTGTTTAATATTATATATATATTTGAATTAAAAATTCTTTAGTGTAACTTTTTGCATAAATAATTAAGTTTTATAAAAAAATATAATAATATAACTTGACTTATTTCTATATAATTATTATACTATATAAAATCATATAATAATAAATAGGAGGGGTAATGACTAAAATAAATCATGATAATAATGAAGTTCTTGTATCAAAAAGTCGAAGAGATTTTTTTAAAAAGACAAGTGTTTTAAGTGCTGTTGCAGCTACAGGTGTCTTAGCACCAGTTACTGTAAGTGCTGATGATAATGCAATTATGCATCATCCAAAATGGGGACAATCATGGGGGGATCCTGTAACAAAAAATCTTTATGGTATCCCATCTGCTTATGAGCATAATAATACTAGAAGATATACAAAACTTTTAGCATCTGGTAACTATAGAGCTTCTATTGCTGTATCACCTATTCATGAAAGTGAAGGTATTATTACACCAAATGGACTATTTTTCTCAAGAAGTCATGGTGGTACTGCACATATTGATCCAAATGAATTTAGACTTATGATTGGTGGACTTGTTGATAAGCCAATAGTTTTAACTTTAGATCAGTTAAAAAGATATCCTAGTGTAACAAGAATACACTTTATTGAGTGTCCTGCTAATGGTGGACAAGAGTGGAGAAGACCACAATACAATTCACTTCAATTTGCTAAAGGCTTTATGTCATGTGCTGAGTGGACGGGTGTTTATATAAAAACAATTTTAGAAGATTTAGGACTTAGTTCAAAAGCAAAATGGATGTTGGCTGAGGGTAGTGATAATTCAGAGATGGGAAGATCAATACCTATAGATAAAATACTTGATGATGCTATGATTGTTTGGGGACAAAATGGTGAAGCACTAAGACCTGAACAAGGTTATCCTGCAAGATTACTTCTGCCAGGTTGGGAAGGTAATCTTTGTGTAAAATGGCTTAAGAGATTAGACTTTGCTGCAGAGCCTTGGTATGCAAAAGAGGAGACTTCTAAATATACAGCACTTAAACCTGATGGTAAAGCTATACAGCACTTTTATGCTAATGAGGTAAACTCTACAGTAGTATCTCCATCACCAGAAAAACCTTGGAGAGATTTAAAAGATGGTGATATGATTGAGATAGAGGGATTAGCTTGGTCAGGAATGGGTACAATTACAACGGTTGATCTATCCTTCGATGGTGGTAAAAATTATGTTGAAGCCAATCTAAAAGGTTTAGTACTTCCTAAGTGTTGGACAAGATGGAGTTATATACATAAGTATAAAAAAGGTCAAAAACTATTACTTACATCAAGAGCTATGGATGATGCAGGTTTTATTCAACCTACTATAGATCAAGAAGTATCGGTAATGGGTGTTGAGTCTGTTTATCATCGAAATGCCATAGAGACATGGGAAGTTACAGAAAATGGGGAGGTAAATCATGTTCAAATTAGATCATAAATTATTACTATCTGCTGTTACAATAGCAACAATATTTACTACTTCAGGTTTTGCATCTTCTAATATTGTATCAAAACCAGATATTAGTGGAGGTGTTCAATATCCAATAGTTGGGAATAGAACACACATATATATGGTAAATCCTAATGCTTATGGATTAAAACTAAATCATGGTAGACCAGCTACCAAAAATGAAATAAAAGCTTGGAATAAAGATGTTATGCCAGATGGTACAGGACTTCCTGAAGGAAATGGATCGGTAGAAGATGGTGAAGAGCTATATGAATCTCAGTGTGTAATGTGTCATGGAGATTTTGGTAGTGGTGGAGCTGGTTATCCTGCTTTATCTAAAGGTAATGCTGTAGAACTACAAAAGACACTTACAAATAATCGTTGGAAAGACCCAGAAGCTGATGGACCAGTTAGAGTATTTGGTTCTTATTGGCCACAAGCTAGTACACTCTTTTGGTATATAAAAGATGCAATGCCTCATACTAAATCTAAAACATTGAGTGATGATGAGACATATGCTTTAGTAGCATATATATTAAACATTAATGAGATGGAGATTGATGGGGAAGAGGTTGATGATGAGTATGTACTCAATAGAGAAAAATTTTTAAAGATAAAAATGCCAAATATTGATGGTTTTGTTCCAAATATTGATGGACCAAATGGACTTGAAAATGTAAGAGAGTTTTATAAAAAACCTAAAAATTATGGTGCTATAAAAGTTAAAAAATCTAAAAGATGTATGAAGGATTGTCAAGACTCTTCAGCAAAAATTGCAAGAGTTCAAGGTGCAGGAATTAGTGATTTTCACCCTCCTATGAATATTACTAGAGATTTACCAGAAATTAAAGAAGATAGTGTACATAAAACAAGTTTTGATGCTAAAAAAGCATATGAGACTAGTTGTACTATGTGTCATGGTGCCATTGCTCCAGAAGCTAAAGATAAAGCTGCTTGGACACCATATCTTGAAAAAGGCATAGATAAAGTTTATGCTAATGGAATTAGTGGTACAAATAAAGGGATGCCAGCACTTGGTGGTTCATCTTTAAGTGAAGATGAGTTTAAAAAAGTTGTTGACTATATGATTAAAGATTAAATAAAGGAAAGATAATGAATAGAAGAAAATTTTTAGGATACTTTGGTAGTGCTGTTGCACTATCTGCTATACCTGTAAGCTTAAGTGCTGATGATTATAGAAAGTTAAAACCAAAAGCGTGGGAAGCTAAAACAGTTGATGATGCAATTAAAGAACTTTTTGGTAAATCTGAATTAATAGAAAAAGATGTAAAGTTAAAACTACCAAAAATTGCTTCAAATGGTGGAGCAGTTCCTGTGAAGTTTAGTACTAAAATTCCTGCTAAAACAGTTGCAGTATTTCAAGATGCAAACCCAGAGAGTGCAGTAGCCGTATATACTGTAGGTAAATATGATATAACAAACTATTCTATTAAAATAAAAATGGGTAAATCTGGGACTGTTACAGTAGTAGTAGAAGGACTTGATGGTAAGCTGTATGTAGCAAAACAATCTCTGGAAGTTGCTGCTGGTGGTTGTGAAGGTTAATCTTCACATCAACTAATATATATAATTAAAATATTTTAAAAGGAATTTTTATGAAAGTAAAAGCTAAACTAAAAAATAATGTAGTCAAAGTAAAACTAATGGCTAAACATAAGATGTCAACATATAATCAAGCAGAGAAAAAAACAGGAGATAGAGAAAATGCAAATTTCATAACTCATCTTTCTGGAACTGTAAATGATAAAGTAGTAATTGATATTTCAACAAGTCAATTTTTATCTAAAAACCCTATTTTTCAATTTCAATTTAAAGGTGATGAATTTAAAAAGGGAGATGAACTCTCTATGACTTGGGTAGATAGAAAAGGTAAAACTAAAACTAAAAAAGTAAAAATAAAGTAAGGATAAATAATGAAAAAAATTATTATAGGAGTAGTACTATTTGTAGGTCTACTTTTTGCAAATGAAACATATAAACCAATGTTTGATATGGTAACAGTATCAGGAGCTAAAATTTATGTTATTGGTGATGATAAAGATGAAGCTATAGAAGAGGGGCAACTTGATCAAAATTGGTTTGCTGAGCTTATTAATAATAAAAAACCACTTCCAAAAAATTTAACTTTGGTTGATTTAAGAAAAGTAGAGAGATATAAAGCTCAACATATTGATGGTGCAATTAATATTCCTTTTGATATGAAGACAGAAAAAATGGATCTTTCTAAGCTTCCAAAAGATGGTCTTATTGTTTTTTATTGTAGAAAAGGAATGATGTCAACAGCTGCAAGAGCATCTCTTGATGATGAATTAGCACAGAGAGTATTTGTTTTTGATGCTGTATATAAATGTGATGATAAATATAAAAATTGTACATTAACTCCAAATGAGTTTTTGTAGAGTTTAATTAAAGAGAAAATATATTCTATTTTCTCTTTTTTAAAATATAGAGTTAAGGTAGGTACTTATGACTAAAGTTGGAAATGTTTTTACATTGTTTTATACAGACTCAACTGGATGTAAAGTTAAAAAAGAGTTGATTTTAGATGAAAAGGGTGTTGTTAATGATAAACACTATAATTTAGATTTAGATAGATCAGTACTTATAACTTCATTAGATAGTTATAAACTTATAAAAAAATCTAATATAGATGTCAATTATGGATCTTTAGGCGAAAATATTTTAATAGATTATAATCCATATCATTTAGATATTGGAAGTAAATTTCAAGTAGGTTCAGTTATTTTAGAAATTAGTCAATACTGTACACTTTGTAAAAGTTTTGCAAAACTAGACTCTAGGCTTCCTAAGTTACTTAAGAGTGATAGAGGTATTTTTGCAAAAGTTTTAAAATCTGGGACTATTAAGTCTAATGACCCTTTTTATTTGTTAAATTAGTTACTTCAAAGTAGTGTATAATTTCACGGGTTAGTGTAGCTTCTTTTCTTTTTTTAAAGTGTTCTGTTATATTAAAACTATCTGTCCCATACCCATTTTTATAATCTTTCATAAATTCTGTATATAAATCATCTTTTATAGCTGTTACTATATATGTTACCTTGTCATAAGTAAGAGAATTTTTTAGAATAATTTCTCTATTTAATTCATTTGCATTTATACCAGCGTATCTACTATTTTTATCTTGAGTTATATTCATTTCAAGATGTACTCTCATAGATACTATCATATGCTCCAACTGATTAAGAGGTAGTTTATCTTTATACTCTTTAATAATAGTTGCGTTCTCTATTGTATATCCCCACCCACCAGTTATTGCTAAATTAATATTAAAAATAGACTCTATAGTATCTTTTATATCTTGATTATCTTTTATATTTTTAAAAGTAAACATTTGTTTATTTTTCCTCTTTAATAAATTTAACTTCATCAAGTGTATCTCTCCACCATGAAATATCTTGAAAACCTTGAGTATCAGCGATAATATCTCCATAAGAATTTAAAAAATAGTGTCGAGGAACACCGTATTGTTCAAATTTTGTAGGAATTTTATGTTGATCTCTTGACATATAAATGAGTACATATTTTTTTTTCATATCTTCAATAAGCTTTTTATTTGAAAGTGTTTGTTCTTTAAATTTTTTACAATATTTACATTTATCTGCTCCTATAAAAAGATATATAGATTTTTTCTCTTTTTGGGCTTGTATTAGAGCTTTATTGTAGTTATGTTCCCAATTTAACTCTACTGCATTTAAAATAGTACTAATTAGAACTACTAAGAGAGGGAGAATTTTAACATATAAATTTTTATACATAGTATTCCTTTGAAAGTTATTACCATTCTATCAAAAAAATATAAATTACTATAGATAGTTATTAATTTACTTGAAATTTTTACTTATTCCTTTCAATACTCTTTCAAATGCTTCATCAGGATGGTGTTTATAGTCACTTTGTATTTTAAAATAGCATTCAAAACCTTTTTTTACTTCTACTCTAACATAACCATTAAAGTCACCTCCTGTACTTTTTACAATGGGGTTTGAACAAGCTTCAACCTTATATTTTGTAAGTACAACTTTATATGGGCAAGTATCATCATTTTTAAGAGTAAAACTATCTTGAAGTAGTTTTTTATCTTGTTTATTAAATACCATATAGTTTAAGCAATCTATTTGAGAAGAGTTTTTATCGTTACAAAATTTTGAGTAGGTAGGAAAGTCCTCTTTACACCCTAAGAGTGTAAAGAGTATGATAGTAAAAATAGTAATTTTTTTTAACATTAAATATTAACTATACCTTTTACCCATTTTACCATAGCTCCATTAGCTTCTTGATTTGGTGCTTCCATAAAACTAACAATAAAGCTATCTTCCATTTGTGCTACACCTATTGTTCTAGGACGAACAGCTAAGATTTCTGCTTTTGGTAGAGCTTTTCCAAAACAACAAATAATGTTTTTAGCATCTTTAATATTTTCTGCTATCTCACCAACTTCAAGAGCATTAGTGTGACTATAATGGTCAAACTCTCCTATATAAGTAGCTACTGGATGAGCCTCTATTTGTGCTTTTAAGTAAGCAAATATCTCATCAATATTTTTATAGTTTGTCTCATTCTTTGAAATTTCTATTGTAAATACTTGGTATTTTTCCATTACTGTAATTTGTTTCATTGTTATCCTTTTAATTTTTAATTTTTAAAACTTTTTTACATTCCTGGTAATCTAGGAATGTTTCTTAATTTAGAGTTTTTGCAGTACCAACCCCAACCTTTTTTCATCCAGTGACCAATTATAGGTAGAGGTATCATTTTAGCACTTGTATTACTTCTATATACAAATGCTGCACCATCACCTGTATCCATAACACACAATATGTTTAAATGCTCTTCATAGCTTTTTTTAGAGTCTATATTTTGAGAATTATTAAATATATTATATGCAACATTTTTAGCCATAACTTCAGCTACATGTCCCTGTTTTGCTCTCCACTCTGGACCCATAAGAGAGGCTGAATCACCTATGGCATATATACCATCAAAACCATCTATCTCATTATATTCATTAGTTACAACAAATCCTGCATCACTTAATGGTAGTCCAGAATTAGCTACTATATTATGTCCTGTTCCAGCTGATATAAACATAGTTAAATCTGATTCTAATTTAGTACCGTCTTCAAATAAAACTCCATCTTTTTCAAATGATGTAATTTTAGTACCAACTTTTTTCTTAATATTTGTCATTCCAAACATTTTATCCATCATTACTAAAGCTTTGTCACCCATTTTTTGTCCAGGTTTTTTCATAGGAGCAAAGAATGTAAGATTAAATTTATCTCTAATACCTAACTTTTTTAAATGAGTATGAACATTAAATAGTACTTCAAAGGCAGGACCACCTCTAACTGCTGATGTATCTTTTGGATTACCTCCAAAGCCCATAGCAATATTTCCAGAACCCTTTTTAATTAGTCTATCTAATCTCTCATGAAGTTCAGTTGCCTCTTGGGGTTTACCACAAATAGAGAGAGTGTTCTCTATACCATTAAGTTTAATTTTATCTTGACCTAAAGCTACAACTATGTAGTCATAGTCTTCTAAAACTCTTCCTGTCTCAAGTGTTACTTTTTTTGATTTAGCATCAAAAGAGGTAACGGCTTCTATAATGAGTTTAAACCCATGTTTATCTGCTAGTTTATATAGAGGAACACTTACATCCTCTTTTGTTACATCACCTGTTGGTATCCAAATAGATGTTGGATAGATGTAAAAATAACTTCTATCACTAACTAGTGTTACATCCATATCCTCTTTACGAAGATAAATAGCAGCTTCAACACCTGCAAAGCCTCCACCAAGTACTAATACTTTTGCCATATTCTATCCTTATTTTTTTAACTGGTCTAAACGAGGATATACAAAAACTGTATCTCTCTCTACAACGATTTTCTCTTTATCATCAAGTGCATAAGCTCTAATTTTAAGAGGTATAGGTGTATCTTTTCTTGCATCTTTTGCTAACTTTTCTGAAGTTCTAAGTACAACAACTTTTTTACGCTTTTTACCTGGAGCTAAATCAAACTCTTTTTTAGGTCTTACTATCTGAATTTTATCATTATTTAGTATTTCAAAGTAGTAAGTATGTTTTTTACTATCTGTATTTGCAAATAGGAATACATAAGCATTTTCTACTGTATTTTTATCTATAACTTTATATAGTCTTGTTGTTTTATTTATGTTTAAAAGCATATGCTCTTTTTTACTACCCATAACAAAAAGAGATATTAATACTATAGTTAATATAGTTACATAAGCTATGACTTTTGGTCTAAAGAAGTTAGTTTTACCTTCATATTTAACAGCCTCTTTTTCACTTGACCAACGAACAAGACTAGGTTTACCTAAAGCACCCATAACAGTAGTACAAGCATCAACACACTCTAAACAGTTTATACACTCAAGTTGTAATCCTTTACGAATATCTATATGTGTAGGACATACTGTTACACATGATTCACAAGTTGTACACTCTGCAGCTGCATTATCTGCTAAAAGCTCTTTTTTCTTGTTATATTTCTTCTCTCTATCATGACCATGACCTTGGTAAATCTCTCCACCTCTGTTTGGGTCATAAATTGCCATAATTGTTTCATCGTCATAAAGTACAGATTGTACACGGCTATATGGACATATATATATACAAAAGTCCTCTTTTATAAATACTACATCAATGATGATGAAAAGGGCAGTACCAATAAGTATACCAAATAGCATCATGTGTTCAGAAGGGTTTTGCATATATTCAAAAAACTCTGTTGGAGGAACAAAAAACCATAAAAAGTCAGCTGCTGCTATAAATGCTAAAAGCGACCATAGTAAAATAGCAATAACTTTTTTTACCTGATTTTCTGTTTTTGACATGTCTGGTTTTTTTTGCTTATTTTTAATACGCTTATGAAGACCTAATAGTTTTGTCTCTATACCATCTCTATAGATAACTCTAAATATGGTTTGAGGACAAGCCCAACCACACCAAGCTCTACCACCAACAGCAGTAACAGCAAAGATACCTAAAAATAGTAACATAAGTAGAAAAGGCATCAAATATAGTTCTTGCATATCAAAAGCAACACCTGCTAAGTGTAGTTTTTTATGGTCAAAACTTAGTAAGAAAAGATGATTTCCTCCAATAGTAACCCAAGGCATTCCAAGTGCAATAATAGTTGCACCTAGATAAGCCCAATAACGCTTTACACTATAAGGTATCCAACCTTTTAAGTACTCTTTAGTCTGATTTTTCTTTGGTTTTACTTCTTCATTAAGCTCATTTTCCATCTTTTAACTCCTTTGTTTTTTGTTCAAATGGACATACTAAAACAGTATTGTCAACTTCTCTTAAGTCTTGATTTGGAACTATTTCCATCCAAGAACCTTCGGTTAACTCTCTTAAAGCTCTTGATTCTATGTAGTCTTTTAGGGAACTACGACTAATGCCTAGCTCTCTTGAAATAGCTGATACATTCATACCCTCTTTTAAAAAAGATATAATTTGAGGTTGATATATATCAAATTTTGATGGAGATCTACTACCTTTAGGTCTTCCTATTTGATTTGATTTTGCTTTTTGCTCTTCTCTTAAATCATTAAGAAGAGGAAAAATCTCTACAAGAGTAGTCTGTTGACTTACTATACGCTTTGCACTAGCAATATATAGGATAATCTTTCTACTTAACATACAGTTAATAATTTTGATTAACTCCTCTGTACGGCTACTTAAAACAGAAAGTGTATCTATAACAACTGAACTACCCTCTTCAAGAGAGTGCATAAACTCTTCAAATTTATCTCTGTCTTCTATGAGATGATTTTTACTAGAGTATTCAATAACCTCTTTGTCTATTTCTAACTTTTGAGTCAAGGAATAAGAGAGAATTACTTGTTGCTGATGAGACATACTATGGCTATCTGGTATTTGTCTTAAGTAAGCATAATTCATAATTCTCCTTTATAATCCTTATAACTATATGTAAATTGATGTTAAAAGTAGCTTACTTTATTAATTTAAGCGTCATTTATTTTATTTATGCGTCATTTTTACTTTATTATCGTCATTAATTATGATAAAATACAAATATATTTATTTAGTTAAGGAAAAAAAATGAACCTAACACACTTAGATGAGCAAAATAAACCAAAAATGGTTGATGTATCAGATAAAGACAATACAACAAGAGTAGCAGTTGCCTCTGGCATTATAGAAGTGACTCAAGATGCTTATGATGCTGTTGTAGGTAACTCTGCAAAAAAAGGTCCTGTACTTCAAACAGCAGTTATTGCAGCTATACAAGCAACAAAGCAGACTAGTACACTCATACCTATGTGTCACCCTCTTATGTTAACTTCTGTAAAAACAGACATAGAAGAACTACCTGAAATTCCTGCGTTTAAATTAACAGTTAGAGCAAAGTTAAATGGTCAAACTGGTGTTGAGATGGAAGCTCTAACAGGTGTTAGCGTAGGACTACTTACTATTTACGATATGCTAAAAGCCATAGATAAAGGTATGGTTATAAGAAATGTACAATTAGAGAGAAAATCAGGAGGCAATAGTGGCGACTTCAAAAGATAAATTAGTTTTAGATAGTAGTTGTAAAACAAGACCAGATATAGACTATCCAACAAAATGGGGCTTCAAACTTATAGGTAGAGATAAAAATAACCTTTTAAAGTGCATAAAAGAAGCTATGGGAGAGAAAGAACACCAATGTTCACTAGGCAACAAGTCTAAAACAGGAAAATTCCACTCATACAATGCCTCATGTATAGTAGAAACAGAAGAGGAAAGAAATAAGATCTTTAAATATTTTGAAGATCATAAAGATGTAGATATGGTAATGTAAGAAAGATTTTGATTATAAGTTTTTCTAAAAATAAATTTAAATATAGGTTATAAAATGATACAAAAAGTTATAGTATTACAATGAACTCATTTCAAATATCAGATATAATCTACTGTGATACCGAGGTAGACAAAAAAACAGATAAAATAAATGAAATAGGTTTAGTATATAGATCTATAGAGTTACAAACACACTCATTACAAGAAGCATCTACCTTTGTTAGCATAAGTTCTTCTAGCTTTATAGCAGGGCATAATTTTATAGATTTTGATATAGAAAAAATAAAACTTACCTCTTTCTATAATGAAGTAAAAAAATATATTACTATAGATACTCTTCCCTTGTCTTTATTACTCTTTAGTGAAAAAACTCTGCATAGTCTTTCTAAAGACTATAAGAGTGAAGATTGTTTTGAAAATAATCCTCTAAAAGATTCCTTACTTACAAAAGAGTTGTTTGAAAAAATAGAAGATAGATTTAATACTTTAGAAGAGTATACAAAGAGTATATTTTATACACTTTTAAAAGATAATAAATATTTTACAGGATTTTTTAAATATATTGAAAATAATTTTTTATCTTTAAATAATATAGATTTAAAAAATTTAATAGTAAGTCATTATGGTAGTAAAATTATTAATCTTGACTATTTGAGTGAAGCTATAGAGAACTCACCTGTAGAGTTAGCCTATATTATAGCTATTTGGAGTTCTCATACAGAATTAAAATCTCATCCACCAAAAGTACTTTATGACTATCCTAATATTGTAGAGATTCAAAAAAAATTATGTTTTAATATAGATATAATTAGTAAAAATCTAAGCTTATTTGCTAAAGAGACTTTTGGCTTTGGTGACTTTAGAGAGTTTGAGAGGCTTAATGCAACTATTTTAGATACGCCTACTTTATCTCAAAGAGAAGTAGTAGAAGCTTCATTAAGAGATGAGTCTTTTTTATGTATTTTACCAACAGGGGGAGGTAAAACTTTTACTTTTTGGTTACCTGCTATTATAAAAGCATCATTATATAAGGGGCTTACGGTTGTCATATCTCCACTACAAGCACTTATAGAAGACCATATAAAAAACTTTAATGCAAATGTTGCCAACTATAAAGCTGTGGCAATTAGTGGCTTTATGAACCCATCACAAAGAGCAGAGGCAGTAGAACAAGTAGTAAATGCAGAAGCAGATATACTTTACATAGCTCCTGAATCTTTGCGTTCCAATATGATATTTAACATACTTAAAAATAGATTTATAGAACGATTTATTATAGATGAAGCCCATTGCCTCTCGACTTGGGGCAATGACTTTAGGCAAGACTATTACTATATTTGTGACTACATAAAAGAGCTATGTGAGAAAAAGAGTTTTCAAAAGCATATACCCATCTCTTGTTTCACTGCGACTGCAAAACCCTCTGTCATAGAAGATATAGAAAAATATTTCTTAGATGGTTTAAATATAAAGTTAGACAAGTATTTAGCTACTCCTGAGAGGAAAAATTTAAACTACCACTCTATAGAATCCAATAAAAAAGGTAAATATACTAAACTTTTAAAAATACTAAATGATAATGAAGGCTCATCTCTTATTTATATACCATCATCTACAAAAGAGTGTGATAAAGTAGCTGAACAATTAGCCCTCGATACAGGTAGAAGCGTAAAGTCTTTTCATTCTAAAATAGAGTCACAAGAAAAAATGGATATTTTAAAAAGGTATATAGAGAATGATATAGAGATAATAGTTGCTACTACAGCCTTTGGTATGGGTGTAGATAAGCCAAATATAAAAAATGTTATTCACTATGAGGTATCGGACTC
>Ga0256827_10001707_pt1 | contig 14135 bp, 25 predicted proteins | sample CV84metaG_FD_185977 | JGI IMG/M metagenome (GOLD analysis project Ga0256827, IMG submission 185977) | Hydrothermal vent microbial communities from East Pacific Rise, Pacific Ocean - CV84 | ecosystem: Environmental > Aquatic > Marine > Hydrothermal vents | place: Pacific Ocean: East Pacific Rise... | reverse complement strand
ATTGTTGGTATTGATGATATCCAAAATGCAAGGATTATTAAAGTATATCCTAATCCTGCCCATGCTTATATAAGAATTGAAGGTTTGACAAACAAACATGCTTATAGTTTTTCTATTTATGATATTCAAGGGAAGCTTATTCTGGAAACCAATTTGTCAAATAGCTCAAAGATTAATATTCAAACATTAAAAAGTGGCTTGTATATATATAAGGTATATGACGAAGCAAATATTTATACAGGAAAATTGATTGTAGAATAAATAAAGGCTTTTCCTGTAAGTGTCTGAACAAGGCTAGGCTCTTGAGAAATCTGCTTTAATCACGTAATAGTTTAGAGACGTTTTTTTGGTAGGCAGAATTCAAATCTAATTTCCCGATCTATCATTTTATTAATCTGTTTACAAACATTTGATAAATCTTCTGAAAATATTTATCAAAAACACTTTGTGAATAAAAAAATATGTCTATCTTTGCAGCCGCTAAGACGGGAAATGAGTTAAAGTCTTGTTTTAGTGAGAATAAAGAAAATTTTGTTAGGAACCTGATAATGGCAGACCGCTATAGGTTTCGGAAAGAATAGGACGAAAAGTCTTTCTTTCGGGTCTGGAAGAGTCTCCTTCCTATCAAATTTTTCAAAACGAATATATAAATAAAGTTAAATTAGACTGTAAAACAGTTTATAATGCATATCAAACCAATGATTTAGAGCTTCAAAACTTTAAATCTCCTAAAGGCTTGATTTATACATTATTTATTGTACTTTTGCAGCCCCGTTTTAGAGGGGAATATTTATTAATAATATTGACTTAGTTAAAAGCAAGTAATTTAGTTTAAATTATGCCAACAATACAACAGTTAATCAGAAAAGGTCGCAAGAAGTCGATCGAAAAGAGTAACTCTCCAGCATTGGACTCATGTCCACAGCGTCGGGGAGTATGTGTGCGTGTTTACACAACTACACCAAAGAAGCCAAACTCAGCAATGCGTAAAGTAGCTCGTGTTCGTTTGACTAATGGTAAAGAGGTGAATGCTTATATCCCAGGTGAAGGTCACAACCTTCAAGAGCACTCAATCGTGCTTATCCGTGGTGGTAGAGTAAAAGACCTTCCAGGAGTTCGTTACCACATTGTTCGTGGTGCGTTAGATACTCTAGGAGTTGATGGTCGTACACAGCGTCGTTCAAAGTATGGTACTAAACGACCAAAGAAGAAATAAGATTTTAACACACGTTTTTAATTAGTGTAAGATGAGAAGAAAAAAGCCAAAAAAGAGAATTATCCTTCCCGATCCTAAGTTCAACGATACGTTGGTAACTAAGTTCGTGAATAATATGATGATGGGTGGTAAGAAGAATACTTCTTACGAAATCTTTTACGGTGCTATGGATATAGTTGCCGATCGCTTGAAAGAGGACAACCCTGTGGATGTATTTAAGAAAGCTTTATCAAACGTTACTCCTGCCGTTGAGGTTAAGAGTCGTCGTATTGGTGGTGCTACTTTTCAAATTCCATCCGAAATTTATCCTTCACGTAAACAGTCTATCGGAATCAAGGCTTTGATTGCTGCCGCTCGTAAGCGTCACGAAAAATCAATGGCTCAGAAATTAGCCGGTGAGATTATGTCTGCTTTTAAGGAAGAAGGAACAGCTTTTAAGAAGAAAGAAGATACGCATCGTATGGCTGAGGCCAACAAAGCATTCTCTCACTTCAGATTTTAATAATAGCTAGAAGATAGAATAATGGCAAGTAAGTTAGAAAATACTAGAAATATCGGAATTATGGCGCATATCGATGCGGGTAAAACTACCCTTACCGAGCGTGTCCTTTATTATACTGGTAAAAGTTATAAAATTGGTGAGGTACATGATGGTGCTGCTACTATGGACTGGATGGTTCAGGAGCAAGAGCGCGGTATAACAATTACCTCAGCTGCTACTACTGTATTTTGGAAATACCAAGGTATTAATAATAAAATTAATATCATTGATACTCCAGGTCACGTAGACTTTACTGTAGAGGTTGAGCGTTCGCTTCGCGTACTAGATGGTGCTGTTGCATTATTCTGTGCTGTAGGTGGTGTTGAGCCTCAGTCTGAAACTGTATGGCGTCAGGCTACTAAATATAAAGTTCCTCGATTGAGTTTCGTTAATAAAATGGACCGTTCGGGAGCTGACTTCTTTTCAGTTGTGGAGCAAATTCGCGAGCGATTGAAAGCAAATCCTGTACCATTGCAAGTTCCAATTGGATCTGAAGAGCATTTTCGTGGTGTTGTTGATTTGATTACAAACAAAGCTTATGTTTGGGATGATGGTGACCAAGGTGTAACTGCCGAGGAAATTCCTGTTCCTGAAGATTTAGTGGAAACTGTTGCAAAATACAGAATGCAATTAGTAGAAGGTGTTGCTGAAGAAAGTGATGAGCTTTTGGAGAAATACATGGACGACCCTGATTCAATTACAGAGGACGAAATGTTAGCTGCAATTCGTAAAGCTACTATTGAAATGAAAATTACTCCTGTAATGTGTGGATCAGCCTTTAAGAATAAAGGTGTTCAGATGTTATTGGATGCTGTGATTGAATTCCTTCCTAGTCCTCTAGATATTGAGGCTGTAGTTGGAATTAATCCTGATACACAAAAAGAAGAAACTCGCGAGGCTGATCCTAATGCACCTTTTTCTGCATTAGCATTTAAGATTGCTACTGACCCATTCGTAGGTCGTATTTGTTTCTTCCGAGTTTATTCTGGTACTTTAGAAGCAGGTTCATATGTTTATAATGCAAGTACTGGTAAAAAAGAGCGTATCTCTCGTGTAATGCAAATGCACGCCAATAAGCAAAATCCTCTTGATAAGATTGAGGCTGGAGATATTGGAGCAGCAGTTGGTTTCAAAACCATCCGTACTGGTGATACTCTTTGTCAACAAGATAGTGCAATCATTCTTGAGTCAATGACATTCCCTGATCCTGTTATCAGTATCGCTGTGGAACCAAAAACTCAAAAAGATATCGATAAAATGGGTACTGCTTTAGCTAAATTAGCTGAGGAAGATCCTACATTTAAGGTTCGTTCTGACGAAGAAACTGGACAAACAATTATCAGTGGTATGGGTGAACTTCACCTTGATATCTTGATTGACCGTTTGAAACGTGAATTCAAAGTAGAGTGTAACCAAGGACAACCACAAGTTGCATACAAAGAAGCAATTCTTAGTAGCACTACTCACCGCGAGGTTTATAAGAAACAATCGGGTGGACGTGGTAAGTTTGCCGATATTCAATTCGAAATTGGTCCTGCAGAGGATGGTAAAGAAGGTTTACAATTTACCGATCAAATTAAGGGTGGTAACATTCCTAAAGAATTTGTTCCTTCAGTACAAAAAGGTTTCGAAAACGCTATGCTTAACGGACCTCTTGCAGGTTACGAAATGGATAGCTTGAGTGTTCGTTTATTTGACGGTTCATTCCACGCAGTTGACTCGGATCAATTATCATTTGAGCTTGCAGCGAAAATGGGATTCCGTAATGCCCTTGCAAAAGTTAAGAAAGCATTACTTGAGCCAATTATGAAAGTTGAAGTTGTTACTCCAGATGAATATATGGGAGATGTAATTGGTGACTTGAATAAGCGTCGTGGTATGATTGAAGGTGTTGAAGCTAAAGACGGAACACAAGTAATTAAAGCAATGGTTCCACTTTCAAATATGTTTGGATATGTTACTGCTTTAAGAACTGTTTCATCAGGACGAGCTACTTCTACAATGACATTTGATCATTATGATGAAGTACCAAATAATATTGCAGAAGAAATTATCAATAAATAGAATATTTAGAGATGAGTCAGAAAATTAGAATAAAACTTAAATCTTACGATTACAACTTGGTTGATAAATCAGCTGAAAAAATCGTAAAAACTGTAAAATCTACAGGCGCTGTTGTTAATGGACCAATTCCATTGCCAACTGATAAGAAGATCTATACTGTTCTTCGTTCAACTTTCGTAAACAAAAAGTCTCGTGAGCAGTTTGAGCACAATACTTATAAGCGTTTGTTGGATATCTACAGTACAACTTCAAAAACTATTGATGCTCTTATGAAATTAGAGCTTCCAAGTGGTGTAGAAGTAGAGATTAAAGTTTAAGTATAAATAAGTTAAGATTATACAGAAATGTCTGGAATAATAGGAAAAAAAGTAGGAATGACTAGTATCTTCGATGCCTCTGGTAAAAATATACCATGCACTGTGATCGAAGCTGGTCCTTGTGTTGTAACACAAGTAAGAACTGAAGAAGTTGATGGCTATTCAGCTATTCAATTGGCTTATGACGAAGCTAAGGAGAAAAATACTCCTAAAGCGATGATGGGTCACTTCAAAAAAGCAAACACTACACCAAAACGTATGTTGGTTGAGTTTTCTCGATTTGCCGAGCAAAAGCAATTAGGCGAAGAGGTAAAAGTGGATGTTTTTGCTGAAGGTGAATTTGTTGATGTTGTAGGTATCAGTAAAGGTAAAGGTTTTCAGGGTGTTGTTAAGCGTTATAACTTTAAGGGTGTTAACGATGCAACTCACGGACAACATAACCGCCTAAGAGCTCCTGGTTCAATTGGAGCAAGTTCGTATCCATCACGTGTATTCAAAGGAATGCGCATGGCTGGACGTACTGGTGGAAATCGTGTAAAAATGATTAACCTAGAAGTTCTTAAAGTGGTTGCAGATAAGAATTTGATTATTGTTAAGGGTTCGATAGCGGGTCCTAGTGGTTCATATGTAATTATTGAAAGATGGAATTAGCAGTATATAAAATAACAGGCGAAGAAGCAGGACGTAAAGTAAAACTTGACGATGCTGTATTCGGAATAGAGCCTAACGATCACGCTATTTATCTCGATGTAAAATTATATCGTGCAAATCAGCGTCAAGGAACTCATAGTTCAAAAGAGCGTTCTCAGCTTTCAGGTAGCCGTCGCAAGATTAAGCGTCAAAAAGGTACTGGTACTGCTCGTATGGGAGATATCAAATCGCCTATCCTTAGAGGTGGTGCTCGTGCATTCGGTCCTCACCCTCGTAATTATACGTTCAAGTTGAACAAGAAGGTGAAACGATTAGCTCGTAAATCTGCTCTTACTTATAAAGTACAAGATAAAGAAGTAATGATTTTGGAAGATTTTAATTTTGATCAGCCAAAAACAAAAATGTATCTTGATATCTTGAAGAAGTTTGAACTTGAAGGAAAGAAGACATTATTAGTTCTAAAAGATGTAGATGCTAACATTAGTAAGTCAGCTTCAAACATCCAAAGAGCTAAAGTAACAACTGCATATAAAGTGAATACTTATGAGCTTTTAGAAGCTAACAAAGTAATTTTCGTTGAAAGCGCAGTTAAAGAATTAGAAGAAATGTTTGCTTCATTGTAAACATCAGTTGAATCGATAAAGAATAACAGAAATGAGTATCATTCAGAAGCCAATTATTACCGAGAAGATGAACGAAATGGGAGAGAAACTCAACCGTTACGGATTCATCGTGGATAATAAGGCCAATAAGGTTCAGATTAGAAAGGCTATCGAGGAATTGTACGACGTAGAAGTTGCATCTGTAAACACTATGAATTATAGTGGAAAAGTAAAAAGCAGAGCAACAAAGTCGGGACAAATCGCCGGACGTACAAAAGCTTTTAAGAAAGCAATTATTACGTTAGTAGAGGGTCAAAGTATTGATTTTTATAGTAATATTTAGGAGACATGGCTTTAAAGAAATTCAATCCAACAACACCGAGTCAACGCTTCAAAGTTGCAAGCACGTTTGACGAAATTACCACATCAACTCCTGAAAAGAGTTTGTTGGTTCCTAAGAAGAGATCAGGTGGTAGAGATAATCAAGGTAAAATGACTATGCGCTACATTGGTGGTGGTCATAAGAAAAAATATCGTATAATCGACTTCAAGCGTGAGCGCGATGGTATTCCTGCAACAGTTAAATCTGTTGAGTATGATCCAAACCGTACTGCACGTATCGCATTATTAGTTTATGCTGATGGTGTGAAGACATACATAATTGCTCCAAACGGAATTCAAGTTGGACAAAAAGTAATGTCTGGTAAAGGAATCGCTCCTGAAGTAGGTAATGCAATGTTCTTAAGCGAAATTCCTTTTGGTACTATAATTCATAATATTGAATTACGTCCTGGTCAAGGAGCAAAGATGGCACGTAGTGCTGGTTCTTATGCACAGCTTATGACACGTGATGGAAAGTATGCAATTGTTAAAATGCCTTCAGGTGAGACTCGTATGATTCTACAAACTTGTAAAGCAACAATTGGTATGGTATCCAATCCAGATCATAGTTTAGAGCGCTCAGGAAAAGCAGGTCGATCACGTTGGTTAGGACGTCGTCCACGTACCAACCCAGTAAACATGAACCCAGTAGATCACCCAATGGGTGGTGGTGAAGGTCGTGCAACTGGTGGTCATCCACGTTCACGTAACGGTATTCCAGCAAAAGGATTCCGTACACGTAGCAAGACTAAAGCTTCGAATAAGCATATTATTGAAAGAAGAAAGAAATAATTGTAAATAGATAAGATATGAGTCGTTCACTAAAAAAAGGTCCATATATACACTACAAGTTAGAGCGCAAAGTAGATGCTGCTCAAGCTTCAGGAAAGAAGGCAACCATCAAAACATGGTCGCGTGCTTCAATGATTTCTCCTGACTTTGTAGGGTTAACTATTGCAGTTCATAATGGAAATAAATTTATTCCAGTTTATGTAACTGAGAACATGGTAGGTCATAAATTAGGCGAATTCTCTCCAACGAGAGCATTCCGTGGCCACGCTGGTAGTAAAAATAAAGGCAAAAGATAAAATACGATAAGAAATGGGAGTTAGAAAACATAATAGAGCAGAAGCTATCAAGGAGGCTAAGAAAACAACTTACTTTGCTAAGTTGCAGGATGTCCCAACTTCTCCTCGTAAAATGAGAATTGTTGCTGATATGGTTCGCGGTATTGATATCGAGAATGCCTTAGCAATGCTTAAGCATTCGCCAAAGGAAGCCAGTAACCGTTTATATAAGTTACTTCTTAGTGCAATCGCAAATTGGGAAGCCAAGAACGAAGGTGCGCGAATTGAAGAAGCACAGTTATATATTAAAGATATATTCGTTGACTCAGCTCGTCAGCTTAAAAGAATTCGTACAGCACCTCAAGGACGTGCTCACCGTATTCGTAAGCGTTCGAACCACGTAACGTTATATTTAGGAAGTAGAGTAGCGGTTAACTCCGAAGTTACAAACAATTAAAGAATCGAGATATGGGTCAAAAAGTAAATCCAATAGGTTTTCGTTTAGGTGTCATCAAAGGATGGGATTCTAGCTGGTATGGTGGAAAACGTTTCGACGAAAAACTTATCGAAGACGATAAAATTCGTAAGTATTTATACATTCGTCTTGCAAAAGCTAGCGTATCGAAAATCTTTATCGAGCGTACCTTAAAGTTAGTTACTGTTACAATCAACACTGCGCGTCCTGGTATTATTATCGGAAAGCAAGGTTCAGAGGTAGATAAGCTTAAGGAAGAGTTAAAGAAATTAACTGGAAAAGAAATCCAGATTAATATATCAGAAATCAAGAGACCAGAGATTGATGCATTTTTAGTTGCTCAGTCAGTTGCAAAGCAAATTGAGGGCCGTGTCTCGTATCGACGCGCCGTTAAAACTTCAATAGCTTCAACCATGAGAGTGGGTGCACAAGGAATCAAGATTTTGATTTCAGGTCGTGTAGGTGGTGCAGAGATGGCACGTAGCGAAATGTACAAAGAAGGACGTATCCCTTTGCATACAGTTCGTGCGGACATCGATTACGCTTTAGTAGAAGCACATACTACATATGGCCGTTTGGGAGTTAAAGTGTGGATCTTCAAAGGAGAAGTTTACGGAAAGCGCGATTTTTCAATCGGAGCTCAAGTTGATTCTAAGAGATCGAAGAGACCACAGAGACCACAAAGAAGAAATCGTTAGGTTAAGAATTTAAAAAGTTTGGAATAATGTTACAGCCAAAGAAAACAAAATTCAGAAAGCAGCAGAAGGGGAGAATGAAAGGTAATGTGAGTCGTGGAGCTCAACTAGCTTTCGGTTCGTTTGGAATCAAATCTCTCGAAGAAACCTGGTTGACTGGAAGACAAATTGAAGCCGCACGTCAGGCCGTTACCCGTTATATGAAACGTGAAGGTCAAATTTGGATTCGAGTATTTCCCGATAAGCCACTTACGAAAAAACCTGCAGAGGTTCGTATGGGTAAGGGTAAAGGTGCTCCCGAAATGTTTGTTGCACGTTGTAAACCTGGTAAAATCATTTTCGAAGCCGAAGGTGTACCTTACGAAGTTGCAAAAGAAGCTTTACGTTTAGCAGCCCAAAAGTTGCCAATCAAAGTGAAGTTTATTGTTCGTAATGACTACCACGAGGAGTAGAGAATTACTAGTTTACAAAGTATAATTGTTAAATAATTAGAACGATGAAACAAGAAGAAATAAAAGAATTATCAACTGACGACTTGAAAGAGCGTCTTGCAGAAGAAGTATCGCGTTATTCAAAAGCGCAACTTCACCACGCCGTTTCTCCAATCGAGAATGTTCAAACGATCAAGGCAAATCGCAAGACAATCGCGCGCTTGAATACAGAAATTCGTAAGCGCGAGTTGGAAGCTGCTAAAAATAATTAAAAAATCTGTATACAATGGAAAGCAGAAATTTAAGAAAAGAACGTATAGGCGTTGTTGTAAGTAATAAAATGGACAAGTCCATTAGTGTGCTAGTTGAACGTAAAGTTAAGCACCCTATGTATGGAAAATTCGTTAAGAAGTCCACGAAATATCTTGCACACGATGAGAAAAACGAAGTAGGAATCGGTGATACTGTAAAGATTATGGAGACCCGTCCACTTAGTAAGAACAAATGTTGGAGACTAGTCGAAATCATTGAAAGAGCTAAATAATTATGTTACAACAAGAATCAAGAGCATTAGTTGCAGATAATAGTGGAGCCAAAGAAGTTTTGGTAATCCGTGTATTAGGTGGTACTAAGAAACGCTATGCCAGAATTGGCGATAAAGTGGTTGTTGCAGTAAAAAGTGCAATCCCTAGTGGAAACGTAAAAAAGGGTACAGTGGTAAAAGCCGTAGTCGTGCGTGCTAAAAAAGAGATTCGTCGTGCTGATGGTTCTTATATTCGCTTCGACGATAATGCAGTTGTTTTATTGAACACTGCTGGTGAAATGTCAGGTACTCGTATTTTTGGACCTGTTGCCCGCGAATTGCGTGAGAAGAAATTTATGAAGATTGTTTCTTTAGCACCAGAGGTATTATAGTCGTAATCCATAGAAGAAAATATTATGAGAACGAAATTGAAAATTAAAAAAGGAGATACCGTAAAAGTTATCACCGGTGCTGATAAAGGCAAGGAAGGTAAGGTTATTGAAGTAATAACTAAAACCAGCCGTGTACTTGTCGAAGGTGTTAATATGGTATCAAAGCATACTAAGCCAAATGCTGCACATCCACAAGGTGGAATCGTGAAGCAAGAAGCAGCTATCCATATTTCTAACCTTATGTTAGTTGATGCCAAAGGCAATGCAACTCGTGTAGGTCGTAAAGAAGTTAAAGGTAAATTAGAACGCTATTCCAAAAAATCAGGGGAGGTAATCAAGTAATGAACTATTCACCAAGATTAAGAGACAAGTATCGGGACGAAATCGTTCCTGCTTTGATGAAGCAGTTTAATTATAAATCAGTAATGCAAGTGCCTAAATTGGTTAAGATTGCGATCAACCAAGGTGTAGGACAAGCAATTACTGATAAGAAATTATTAGATGCTACGATAGAAGAAATGACATTAATTGCCGGTCAACGTGCAGTTAAAACTTATTCAAGAAAAGATATCTCTAACTTTAAGTTACGTAAAGGTATGGGCATTGGAGCACGTGTAACACTACGTCGTTCTCAAATGTACGAATTCCTTGATCGTTTGGTATCGGTTTCAATCCCTCGTATTCGTGACTTCCGTGGTATTAACGACAAAGGTTTTGATGGACGTGGAAACTATACTTTCGGTATTACCGAGCAGTTGATTTTCCCTGAAATTAATATCGATCAAGTTAATCGTATCCAAGGAATGAATATGACTTTCGTTACAACAGCGAAAACAGATGAAGAAGCATTTGCTTTGTTAAAAGAATTTGGTTTACCATTCAAAAATCAGAAATAATGGCAAAAGAATCAATGAAAGCGCGTGAGCGCAAGAGACAAAAAATGGTTGAAAAGTATGCAGCTAAAAGAGCAGCACTAAAAGCAGCCGGTGATTACGAAGGCCTTCAGAAGCTTCCTAAGAATGCTTCTCCAGTTCGCCTACACAATCGTTGTCAATTGTCAGGTCGTCCTAAGGGATATATGCGTCAGTTTGGAATTTCACGTATTAACTTTCGTGAAATGGCCCTTGCAGGTCTAATTCCAGGTGTGAAGAAAGCAAGTTGGTAAAAAATATTTAGTAAACTATTAAACTTAATAAAGATGGTCACTGATCAAGTAGCAGATTATTTGACAAGAGTAAGAAACGCCATCAATGCGAAACATCGTGTTGTTGAAGTTCCTTCTTCAAATCTTAAGAAAGAAATAACTAAGATTCTTTATGATAAAGGATATATCTTAAGTTATAAATTCGAAGATGCAGATGTCAAGAAAACTATTAAAATAGCATTGAAATATCATCCAGAAACTAAAGTGCCAGCTATTCGTAGCTTAGAGCGTATTAGTAAGCCTGGTTTGCGTAAATACACCAACGCTAGCGATTTACCTCGCGTGCTTAACGGTTTAGGAATCGCAATTATTTCTACTTCAAGCGGAGTAATTTCTGATAAAGAAGCTCGCAAATTGAACGTAGGTGGTGAGGTTTTATGTTACATTAGTTAATATATAATAAAGATATATTATGTCAAGAATAGGAAAACAGCCCGTTACAATTCCCGCAGGTGTTGAAATCAGCATCGATAAAAATGTGGTAACTGTAAAAGGTAAATTAGGTACGTTAACACAATATGTTGACGCTAATATCAAGTTTGAACAAGAAGAGGGTCTTTTGACTCTTGTTCGTGGCGATGAAGAAAAAGATACTCGCTCAAAGCACGGTTTATATCGTTCTTTAATTGCGAATATGGTAAAAGGTGTTTCTGAAGGATATAAAATTGTCCAAGAGTTAGTAGGTGTGGGTTTCCGTGCTTCTAATCAAGGACAAGTTTTAGATCTTACTTTAGGATTTTCTCACCATATTTTCTTCAAGCTTCCTGAAGAAGTAAAAGTTGAAACTTTATCAGAAAAAGGTAAAAATCCATTGGTGATTCTTACTTCTTATGATAAACAACTTGTTGGTCAGGTAGCAGCTAAGATTCGTTCATTGCGTAAACCAGAACCTTATAAAGGTAAAGGTGTTCGTTTCCAAGGTGAAGAAATTCGTAGAAAAGCAGGTAAAACAGCTGCTAGTTAGTAATAAATAAGTAAAAGCACGATGAAAAAGAATAACAGTTATCAGAGATCAAGGATCAGACGACGTATTCGTGGAAAAATTTCCGGAACAGCCGCTCGTCCTCGATTGAGTGTTTTTAGAAGTAATAAGCAAATCTATGCTCAAATCATTGACGATGTTGCAGGTAAAACTCTTGCAGCTGCTGCGTCAAGTGATGAAAGCATCGCTTCTAAAACAGTCACAAAAATTGAGCAAGCCAAATTAGTTGGTATGCTATTAGCCGAAAAGGCTAAAGAAGCGAATGTTGAAAATGTAATTTTTGACAGAAGTGGATATGTTTATCATGGTAGAATCAAGTCTTTGGCTGACGGAGCACGTGAAGGCGGACTTAAATTTTAGGACTTATGGCAGATAATAAAAGAAATAATATCAAATCTAGCGAAGTAGATTATAAAGATCGCTTAGTTAGCATCCAAAGAGTTACAAAAGTAACAAAGGGTGGTAGAACATTTAGTTTTTCTGCTATCGTTGTTGTTGGTAATGAGGATGGTATCGTAGGATACGGACTAGGAAAAGCAAAAGAGGTTACTTCTGCAATTGCTAAAGGAATTGATGATGCAAAGAAGCATTTAATTAAAGTGCCTATTTATAAAGGTACACTTCCTCATGAGCAAACAGGAAAGTATAGTGGAGCTGAGGTTTTTATTAAGCCTGCATCTCATGGTACTGGAGTAATTGCTGGTGGAGCAATGCGTGCTGTACTTGAGAGTGTTGGTGTTACTGACGTTTTAGCTAAGTCTAAAGGTTCATCTAACCCTCACTCAGTAGTAAAAGCAACTTTTGACGCACTAAGTAAGTTAAGAGACCCTCGTTATATTGCTGAATTACGCGGCGTTAGCTTGGATAAAGTTTTTAATGGTTAAATTTGATTGAGCAAATGTAAAAATTGGTACATTTGCCGATTAAAATATAGAAGACAATGAAGACACTAAAGATAAAGCAGATTAAAAGTGGTATTGATAGACCACTTCGTCAGAAGCGTACTCTTATTGCATTGGGAATCACCAAAATGCATAGAGAGAAAGTAGTCGAAGCTAACCCACAGATTTTGGGTATGATTGAGAAAGTAAAGCACTTACTTTCGGTAGAAGAAGTTTAGTATAAAATTTTAATACGATATAGCAATGGATTTAAGTAACCTTAAACCTGCAGAAGGATCAATAAAAACTCGCAAGAGAATTGGTAGAGGACAAGGTTCCACTAGAGGTGGAACTTCTACTCGTGGACATAAAGGACAAAAATCGCGTTCAGGTTATAGCCGTAAGGCTGGATTTGAAGGTGGTCAAATGCCTATTTATCGCCGTTTACCAAAATTCGGTTTTAAGAATATTAACCGTAAAGAATACCAAGGAATCAATATTGATGTAATTCAAGCTTTAGCTGATAAAGGAATTACGTCTATTGATCATAAAGTATTTGTTGAGTATGGTCTTGCTGGTAAAAACGAACTAGTTAAAATATTAGGTCGTGGCGAATTGAAAGCCAAAGTAGAAATTATAGCACATGCCTTTACTGCAACTGCACAAAAAGCGATTGAAGCTGCTGGTGGCGTTGCAACTAAATTATAAGCATAAATGAGAAAGTTTATAGAGACATTAAAGAATATCTGGAATATTGAGGAGCTACGTAATCGTATCATCCTCACTTTGTCCTTGATTTTAATCTATCGACTAGGAGCTTATGTTGTTCTTCCTGGAGTTGACCCTCGTGGTTTGGCTGCACTACAAGAGCAAGGTAACTCTGGTTTAGTTGGTTTAATTAATATGTTTTCAGGTGGAGCATTTTCCAATGCATCAATTTTTGCATTAGGTATTATGCCTTATATTACTGCCTCTATCGTTGTACAACTTTTAGGTATGGCAGTGCCTTATTTTCAAAAACTGCAAAAGGAAGGTGAAAGTGGACGTAAGAAAATCAGTCAAATTACTCGTGTTCTCACAGTAATTATTGTTGCTTTTCAAGCTCCTGGTTATATTGCCAATATGATTCATACTTTAGGAAAGTATTATACCGCTACTTCGGGAGAGGTGTTGTCTACAGTTCCTTTATATGATCATTCACCAACTTTCTTTTATGCCTTATCAGTAGCAATTCTTATAGCCGGTACCATGTTTATTATGTGGTTGGGTGAGAAAATTACTGATAAAGGAATTGGAAACGGTATTTCACTAATCATTATGATTGGTATTATTGCTCGTCTTCCAATGGCATTATTTGCAGAATTTGTTTCTAAAGCAACTGAGCATACTGGTGGTATGGTTATGTTCTTGGCCGAAATGGTTTTCCTTATTCTTGTTATTCTTGTTACCATTATGTTGGTACAAGGAACACGAAGAGTTCCAATTCAATTTGCCAAGCGTGTAGTTGGTAATAAACAATATGGTGGCGTTCGTCAGTATGTACCTCTTAAGGTTAATGCTGCAGGTGTTATGCCTATCATTTTTGCGCAAGCAATTATGATGCTTCCTATAACTTTGATTGGCTATGCTCAATCAGATAGTATGTCATGGTTTGCAACAGCCTTTTCCGATTTCAATGGATTTTGGTATAATGCAACCTTTGGACTTATGATT
>Ga0256827_10001706_pt1 | contig 14141 bp, 16 predicted proteins | sample CV84metaG_FD_185977 | JGI IMG/M metagenome (GOLD analysis project Ga0256827, IMG submission 185977) | Hydrothermal vent microbial communities from East Pacific Rise, Pacific Ocean - CV84 | ecosystem: Environmental > Aquatic > Marine > Hydrothermal vents | place: Pacific Ocean: East Pacific Rise... | reverse complement strand
CATATTTGGAATCGGCGTGTTTACACCCGAACAATGAATTGGTCAAACAAAATTTAATTCATTGGCATTGGGTAATTATCTACTTAATAATCCGTCTAGCCTTCACAAACAACTTTCCATACTTACTTTTTGGTGTAAAAGGAGAGATAATTATTCCTTTTCTTTTTGATGCTGCGTGGATGAATTTATTGTTACCCAGATACATCCCTACATGGGTTACTGGGATGCCACGTTTTCTATCGGTTAAAAAGAAAAGTAAATCTCCTCTTTTTAAGGTTTGCCATGTGACATCTTTTCCTACTTTTGATTGTTGCAAGGCTGTTCTTGGGAGTTGGACACCCTCTTTTTTATACAGGTATTGAACATAACCTGAACAATCAAAACCTGATGGAACGGTTCCTCCCCATACATATTTACCACCTAAGTAATGTTTCGCATTATTGAGCATGGGAGTCTTATCGTAGTTTCCACTCTCACGCCGTTTCTCTTGTAGCTTATCTAGTGCTTTTAAAATCTCATTTTGTTCTTTTAATAGATTATCATAATAAATATTTTTAACATGATTAATACGTTTTCCCTTTTGAATTTTTCCATTTTTATTTTTAATAATTAAGACATTGTTTGGAGTAGCAAAGAGGTTTAGAGTCAATAAGGTTAAAATAAGTAGAAGTTTTTTCATCACTTGTACCTTTCTAAAGTTGATTAATATAAGAGTAATTATAACATAAAAGTATTTAAATGAAAAGTTTAAGATAAGATAAAGATAATACATAATGATGGCTGATTTGCCACCATTATATATGTACTAGAAGGTTTATTTAAGCTTGTCAGCTCGTGGGTAGAAGAAGACAATCTCTCTGAATACAAAAATTCGTTCTGGGTCATCTATTGCATACGATTTAACCATAACTTTTAGAGGCGTGTCTTTGGTATTGTCATCGACAAGTCGCTCTTTGGTTGAAAGAATAAGCAACTGTTTTGATAGCTTTCCTGGACTTAAGGTAACCCCTTTAAAACGTTTAATCTCAAATCTACCTGCATATTTACCAACAACTTCGAGTTGATATTTATGTTTTTTATCTTCGGTATTTTGGAACAGCATTAGGTATGAGTTTGTAACTTCATTATCAGCTTTTATTTTGTAGAGTTGAGTCGTTTTGTTAACATTTAACAGCATGTACTCTTTTTGACCACCCATAATAAAGAGCATCACAAAAATAGCAATAATGGCAACCCCGTACATATAGGTTGTACTTCTAAGGAACTTAGTTGGTTTGTCTTCGTGAACAGCATTCATACTTGTCCATTGTACCAGTGAATCTTTGCCCAGTTTTCCCATAACTGTAGTACAAGCATCAACACACTCTAAACAGTTGATACACTCCAGCTGTGTACCTTTACGAATATCAATATGCGTTGGACATACCGTTACACACTGCTCACAAGTGGTACATTCGCTCTGTTCATTGGTTAAATCCTTTTGTTTAAAGACAACTTTATCTTTATTTTCATCATAAATGTCTCCACCTCTATGTGGGTTATAGAGTGCTTGGAAGGTGTTATCATCGTAAAGAACAGATTGAACTCTTGAGTAAGGACATACATAAATACAAAAATCCTCTTTTAAGAAGATAATATCATAGATAAGAAAACCTGCAATACCTAAAAGAAGACCAATTACAATACTGTGTTCAGATGGATTTTGTATGTACTGAAAAAAATCTTCAGGAGGGACAAAGTACCAAATAAAGTCAGCTGCTGCAATGAGAGCTAAAACCGACCAAAGTAAAATTGCAACAATACGTTTAACAATATTTTCTTTTTTAGAGTAGTCTGGATCTTTTTGTTTGTTTTTAATACGTTTACGCAACCCTAAAAGCTTGGTTTCAATAAGGTCTCGGTAGATGACCCTAAAGATGGTTTGAGGACATGCCCAACCACAAAATGCACGACCTCCAATGGCCGTAGCTGCAAAAATACCAATAAACATTAACATGAGTAGAAATGGCATGAGGTACAGCTCTTGCATATCAAAAGCTGTTCCCATAAGCTGTAGCTGTTTTTTATCAAAAGATAGAAGGAAGATGTGGTGTCCTCCTATTGTGATGAATGGTGTGACTAACGCAACAACTGTTGCGATAACGTACCCGTAATACCGTTTTATTCTAAATGGCATTCAAAACTCCTTGTAATTTTTCTCTAATGCGTATATAATATATAAAATTAGATATGATAACGCTTATTATATCTTTAAGTTATAATAATTATTATGATATATTATAGCTACTTACAAAAAAGTAACATAAAGGGGTAGCAGTTGTCTATAGTAAAGTGTACTCATTGTCAATTAGAATTTGATGAAACGGTTATGATTACAGAGGAAAAAAGTCCTGATGTATATTTTTGTTGCAACGGTTGTCAAGGAGTCTATCATCTCTTGAAAGATGATGGCTTGGACAGCTTTTACGAGAAAATGGGAAATGCAACGATTGCCCCACCTGTAGAGAGTGATGATAATGCAGAAAATTTTGACTTAGAGAGTTTTAAACAGCGTTATATTAAAACAACAGCTGAGGGATTTTCTAAAGTTGATTTGGTTATTGAGGGAATTCATTGTGCCGCCTGTGTTTGGCTAAATGAAAAAGTACTGGACAGCACGGATGGAATTTTAGAAGCCAATATTAACTTTACCAATAATAAAGCAAAGATTATTTGGGATGAAGATACGATAAAGCTCTCGGAGATTATCGAAAAAATACGAAGCATTGGCTACAACGCTTATCCCTATGAACAGAGTGCAGAGGATGTCAAAGCAAGCTCTGCTCAAAGAGACTATTTTTTACGAATGTCTGTTGCTGTTTTTGGTTCGATGAATATTATGATGATTGGTGTGGCGAAGTATGCAGGATATTTTTCAGGGATTAAACCTGAAAATTTACACTTGGTGCATATGGCAGAGTTCCTTTTTGCAACCATCGTTCTTTTTTATTCTGGTTGGATATTTTTTCGTGGGGCTTATTACGGTCTAAAGAATAAAATTATCAATATGGATTTATTGGTCTCTGGAGGGGCATTAATTACGTATATTTACTCTATGACCGTTCTCTTTGGGGCAAATGGACATAGCTATTTTGATTCGGTTACGATGATTATTACCTTTGTGTTAGTAGGAAAGTACTTAGAAGTATTGGGTAAAAAATCAGCTGTTGATACGATGGATAAAATAAAATCACAAGTTCCACTAGAAGCTACTATCGTGGAAGAGGGTGTAAAAAGAGTAGTTTCCTTGGACGAGATAGTCGTTGGCGATATTATTGAAGTGAAAAATGGAGAGAAGGCATCCGTTGATGGTAAATCTATCGTCAAAGAGTCCATTTATGATGAGAGTTCACTCAGTGGAGAGTCACTTCCTGTTGAAAAACAAGAGGGCGATATGATCTATTCTGGAACAATAAATTCAGGTATGGTTATGCGTTATAGAGCGACTAAAAACTATGCGAATTCAACATTAAGTACGATGGTAAATCTCTTAGAAGACTCTTTAGCTTCTAAGCCTAAAATAGAAGAGATGACCAATGAGCTTTCTAAATACTTTTCTTTAACGATTATTTTACTCTCTATCGTTACTTATATAGGTTGGTATCTCTATTCAGGAGATTTAGAGAAAGCGTTGATTATTACGATTGCTGTTATTGTGATTGCCTGTCCTTGTGCTTTGGCATTGGCGACACCGATTGCATCGCTTATTGGTATCTCTTGGGCAACCGAGCGAGGGCTACTCTTTAAAGAGGCAAAATTTATAGAGACCTTTGCAAAAGTGACCACCGTGGTAGTGGATAAAACAGGAACGATAACTGAGGGAAATCTAACGGTCAAGAAACAATCTCAAGAGTTAAATCCCCAAGATTTGGCTCTGCTCTATGCAATGGCTGATTCATCAACACATCCTGTGAGTCGTGCTATCAAAAAATATTTAGAGCAAGAGTATGAGAAGATTGAAATTGTTGAACTGGAAAAGATAGAACAGCTTGGTGGACGAGGTTTAAAGGCAGAGTATAAGGGACAAACCATTTTAGGTGGAAATTCAAAGCTTTTGGATGAACACTATATTGAACTGGATTCAAAGAGTGATTATACTATTTATCATTTTGTGATAGATGTACGGGTTGTTGCCTCTTTTGAACTGGAAGACAGTATCAAAAAAGATGCAAGAGAGATGATAAACTATTTTCAAAAGATAGGGGTTGAGGTTATTATGGCAACAGGAGACCATGAAAAAGTCTCCAAAAAAGTTGCCGATGAGGTGGGTATAAAAACACTCTACTTTGGTATGTCTCCATTAGAGAAAGCTGAACTCTTAACCTCTTTGAAAGAGCAGGATAAAATAGTGGTTATGGTAGGAGATGGGATTAATGATGCTTTGGCTCTTTCCAAAGCCGATGTAGCGATTGCTATGGGGTCTGGAGCCGATGTGGCATTGGCGATGTCGGATGTGGTGGTTCTAAATGATTCTCTCAAAGGGATAAAAGAGAGCTTTATCATTTCACGACGAACCTATACCTTTATAAAACAAAATTTACTGTTATCGTTGATTTATAATATGATAACCATTCCCCTAGCAATGGCAGGTTTTGTTATTCCTTTGGTGGCGGCCTTGTCAATGAGTTTGAGTTCCTTAATCGTCGTAGGGAATTCTATGAGAATAAAAACAAAGGAGTTATAGAGTATGAATGCAGTTTTAAAATTGGAGTTGATTGTTGGGTTGTTAGCAAGTTTTACCATGTTAACCATTTTTATTTGGAGTGTTAAAAAAGGTGGCTTTGATGACAGTAAAAAGATGATGGATGGAATGCTTTTTGATTCAGAAGAAGATTTACAAGATGCTGTAAACAGAGAAAATAAACAAAAAGCTTTAAAAGAGAAAAAGCTTAAAGATATAAAAAAAGCTAAAGAGGAAGGCTAAGACTGTATCCTAAACTGGAGTTGTTTTTTATGAACTCTTTAGAAGTTTTATTTCGCAAACGTCGAATAAAGGTTCGTAATCGTTCATTAGGAATATTCTCTTCTTTCCAAAGGGCTTTTTTGATAAGTTGATTGTCAGCAAGATACTCTTTTTGTTCTAAGAGTAATTCTATAAAGTCTAATTCTCGTTTCGTCAAAGAGATTATGCTTTGATTATTCGAGAGCTGTTTTTTTGCTTTATTATATGAAAATTTATTGGCTAACTCTACGATGTGTATGTTTTCTAGTTTAGGAATAAGGGTTACAAGATACTCTAAAAGTTCATCGGGATCAAGAGGTTTAATAAAGTATTTGCTTACCCCGTTATCAATCGCTTGTAAAAGTTTAGAGGTATCGCTGTAGGCACTTAAAAGTATAATGGGTAACCTTTCGTTCTCTTCTCTTAATTTTTTTAGTAACTCCAGTCCATTGAGCTTTGGCATAAGTATATCGCTAATGACAATATGAGGTTTATATTTTTTATAGGCTTGCAGTGCTTTTTTCCCATTGTCCACGACTATAAACTCTTTAAAGTATTCGCCAATAGCATCCTTCATAAGTTTAGAAAGCTCTTTTTCATCTTCTGCAAGTAACACACTAATATTTTTTAAATCTTTGTACATCTATTACGCTTCCTCTTTTAAGGGTATGGTTATGGTAAATTTTGCACCATTGTCGGTATTGATGACTTCTATGGTACCTTGTAGACTTTTTTGTATAATTAAGTTGGAGATAAAGAGTCCAATTCCTGTGCCTACAGAAGCATGTTTCGTTGAAAAGTAGGGTTCAAAAATTTTGTCGATGTCTTTTGGTGGAATCCCTCCTGCATTGTCTTCTACAATAATCAGAGCATAGCTTTTTGTTCCAATATAGGATTTAGAGACACGAATATGTATCTTTTTTAGGACTTTATAGATAGAGGCTTTTCGATGTTTGTCTTGTTGTATAAAGGCATCTTTTGCATTAATCAAGAGATTAACCACGACTTGTGTTAACTCATTGGAGATACCATCAACATAAATATCTTCAAGATAGGTCTCTATTTCGATGCCCACACTCTCTAAATCAGTCTTTATCATACGGATGGCATCATCCACGGCAACCGTTAAATGAAATTTTTGATGTATTTTATTGGGATTAAAAAAATCAGAAAAAATTTCAATGGTTTTAGACATGCCTTTTGTAAGCTCTTTAGACTTTTTATAGTAGTTTCCTAGGCTCTCATAATCTTGCTTTTCAGCTGCTTTTTTAAGTGAAAAAAGTACCAAATTTAGTTCCGAAAGTGGTTGTCTCCATTGGTGGGCAATGTTTGCCAACATCTGTCCCAAACTGGCAAAACGGGACTGCATAAAGAGAGATTTTTGCTCTTTTAGAGCTTGTTCCAACTCCTCTTTATGGATGGTTGATCGTATCTCTTTGGTAACATCGTATCGAATAGCAATGTACTCTACAATCGTGTTCTCTTCATCTAAAATAGGAATAATAGTTGTATTTAAGTAGATGGCAGAACCGTATTTAGAGATGCTTTTAATCGTATTCTTATAGGTTTTTTTCTGCTCTATGGTCTCCCAAAGCTCCTCGAAAAGTTTTTTAGGAACATCGGGATGTCGGACTATATTATGGCTTTTTCCCAACAGCTCTTCTCGTGAAAATTCAGAAATTTTACAGAACTCATCATTGACAAATGTGATGATTCCATCGGTATTGGTTTTGGAGACAATATTGGAATCTTCAATGGCTTTAATATATTGTTCTAAGGACATCTCTTCTACTTTCTCTGTTAAATAGAGTTCATTCTAGCATATTTTTTAATCAAAAAATAGAACTTTTACTCACTTTTAATAAGAAGATAATCGTCTTAGAGATTGAAAAAAACATAAAAAAACATTTTAAAATTATGTTTAAAATGTTTTTCCTACAAAAAGTAAACAGAAAGTAAACATGATAAGAATTTATGATTATTTTAAGTAAAAGTTAATTGTTATAATTATAGTATTTATACTGTATAGTCACATTATGTCACTATTCTATCAAATTTTTAAGAGGAGGTATTGATGCAAAGCAATGCACAACTTGAGTATGATTACTCAATCGTAAAAATGTTTACTTTTACGACAATTTTGTTTGGTATCATCGGTATGACGGTAGGTGTTATTATAGCCTTTCAATTAGCGTTCCCTGAGTTAAGTAATTTAGCTGGAGAGTACGGTACATTTTCTAGGTTACGACCAATTCACACTAACGGCGTCGCATTTGGGTTTACCTTAAGTGGTATTTTTGCAACATGGTATTATGTTGGACAGAGAACATTGAAAATGTCTATCAAGGAATCAAAATTCCTTACAGTCGTTACAAGACTTCATTTTTGGCTCTATTTTATAACTATTCTTTTAGCAGTAGTAACACTTGTTATGGGTATTACAACTTCTAAAGAATATGCAGAATTAGAATGGCCATTAGATATTCTTATCGTTGTATGGTGGGTTCTTTGGGGTGTAGCAATGTTTGGTATGATTGGTATGAGACGAGAGAGAACATTGTATGTTTCTACTTGGTACTACATGTCATCATTTTTAGCAGTTGCTATGTTATTCTTGTTTAACAATATGGAAGTTCCAACATTCTTGGTTTCAGGAACAGGTTCAATTATGCACTCAGTTTCTATGTATTCTGGTACAAATGATGCCATGGTTCAATGGTGGTATGGACATAATGCTGTTGCCTTTGTATTTACAACACCAATTATTGGTATTGTTTATTACTTCTTACCAAAAGAGTCTGGTCAAAACGTATTCTCATATAAACTTTCAGTTCTTGCGTTCTGGGGATTAATGTTTGTTTACTTATGGGCTGGTGGACACCACGTAATTTACTCTACCGTTCCTGATTGGGTTCAGACTATGGGTTCTACTATGTCAGTTGTTCTTATTTTACCATCTTGGGGTTCTGCGATTAACATGCTTCTTACAATGAAGGGTGAGTGGCAACAGCTTCAATCATCTCCATTGATTAAGTTTATGATTCTTGGTTCAACATTCTATATGTTATCAACTATCGAAGGTCCTATTCAAGCGATTAAATCAGTAAATGCTATTGCTCACTTTACAGACTGGATTCCTGGTCACGTTCATGATGGTACTTTAGGATTTGTTGGATTTATGATTATGGCAGGTTTATTCCATATGGCTCCAAGAATGTATAAAAGAGAGCTTTACTCTAAATCTTTGATGGAAAAACAATTCTGGATTCAAACAGTAGGTATTGTATTGTACTTTACTTCTATGTGGATTGCAGGTATTACACAAGGTATGATGTGGAGAGCATATGATGAGTATGGTTCTTTATTATATTCATTTATTGATACAGTTGAAGTACTTCATCCTTACTACACAATTAGAGGTGTTGGTGGATTGTTCTACTTAACAGGTTTCTTAATGTTCTCATGGAACATGTATAAAACTGCAACTTCAGGAAGAGTTCTTGACAAAGAACCAGCTAACGCGTCGCCTATGGCGTCTTAAGAGAAAGGAGAAATTATGTTTCATTGGTTAGAACAGAGACCATTTTTCTTTGCAGTGGTTCTTTTTGCATTTGTTGCTTTTGCAGGTATTATTGAAGTTATTCCAGAATTTGCTAAAGCTTCACAACCAACAGTAGGTACAAAACCGTACACTACTTTACAGTTGGCAGGTCGTCAAGTTTACATTAAAGATTCATGTAATGCATGTCACTCGCAATTAATTAGACCATTTAAGTCAGAGACGGATAGATATGGTATGTACTCACTTAGTGGAGAGTACGCTTATGATAGACCATTCTTATGGGGTTCTAAAAGAACAGGACCAGATTTATTAAGAGTAGGAAACTACAGAACAACAGATTGGCATGAAAATCATATGATGAGTCCATCATCTGTTGTACCTGGTACAGTGATGCCTGCTTACCCTCATCTATTTGAAAAAATTGCTGACATCTCTACAGCGTATGCAGAAGCATATACTGTAAAAACAGTATTTGGTACACCATATGATCAAGAAGGTATGCCTAAATTAGGGACAGAAGCAGAGGCGACAGCAGCTGCACTAGCAGATGCAAAACTTATCGCAGCTGATATGAAAAATCAAGCAGTAAAAGATAAAGTAGCTAACGGAGAGATTCCAGAGATAGTAGCGTTAATCGCATACTTAAATTCTTTAAAATAAGAGGTAGATTATGGATCAAGAGACACTATTAACGATACAAGGTTATGCGAAATTTTTCATTATATTAATAACTTTTTTAGTCTTTTATGCTTATGCATATTCACTGTATAGACGGCAAAAGACAGGAGAGAGAGATTTTGAAAAGTATTCAAGCTTAGTTCATGATGATGCTCTTGATTCAGCTCCTCTTGAAAAGAGATAAGATAGAAGATTAGGAGGAAAAAATATGAATTCTATGTTAAAAGGTGGTATTTTACTAATCGTCGCACTAATAGCTGGAACCTACTTTATGGCAGGGGATGCTTTTGTGCTTGGAGACGATTACATCAATGACCTTACAATGCTGGCAGCAGTTGCAATTATTGCAATTACAGTATTTGTTTCATTGAAATATGTAAATCAAATTAAGAATGATACGGCAAGTGGAGAACTTGCTAAAGATAATTGGGATGGCATTGGCGAGTACATGAATGCTGTTCCTACAGGTTGGGCAATTATGTTCATGGGTACTATCGTTTGGTTATTATGGTATTGGTTCGTAGGTTATCCTATTAATCAATTCTCTCAAATTGGTCAGTACAATGAAGAGGTAAAAGAGTACAACGTTAAGTTTAAAGAGGCTCATACCAATCCAACACCAGAAACATTACAAGCAATGGGTCAATCGGTATTCTTTGTACAGTGTGCTCCATGTCATGGTGCTGAAGCTGATGGAATTAATGGTAAAGCTCAGAATTTAACACATAGAATGAGCAAAGAGCAAATTCTTGATGTTATTAATAATGGTTCAAACAAACTTGGTTTCCCAATGGGTATGATGCCTCCAGGTATGGCGAGTGGTGCAGGTGCAGAGAAAATTGCAACATGGATTGCTGGTGGTATGAAAGGTGAACAACCTGCTGAATTTGCAGCGTGTGCATCGTGTCATGGACCAGATGGTAAAGGTATGAACGGTATGGCTGCAAACCTTTCAGGATATGATAATACATTAGTAACTCATGTACTTGAACATGGTAAAAAAGGTATTATTGGTACAATGCCTAGCTTTAAAGGTCGTCTAAATGAGACTCAAGTAAAAGCAGTCGCTACTTACCTTAACTCAATACAAGGAGAATAGTATGGCAGGAAATACACAAATCGACCCTCGAACAGAGGGTGGACTTTTTAGTTTAATGCATGGTCTTACAGGTTTTGCAGTAGCAGTTGTACTGTTACTTAGTATTCTTGGGACTTTGACTTATTTGGCAATATCTGTTCAAACTGAACAGTCAACACATTTCTATACGGTTAATCAAGATTTAGATGCAATTAAGATGAACAGTCTTGATAACATTAGTTATAGAAAAAATCAAGGAGAGTAAGATGGATAGAATTATTGGAATAATGTTACTTGGTGCGGCAATTACTTCACTTATGCTTTCATTCTTTAATCCTCTTAAAGTATTTATTTAATAAATGAGAGTTTTATTGAAAAAATTAGGGGTGCTTTTAGCACTCCTTCTTATCACACAAACAAATTTTTTAGTTGCTTCCCCAAATGCAAATGTTAGTACCTCCTCATCAGCAGTACCCAAAATTATTAATATAAACAGCCGTTTTATTTTAGAAGGTAAAGAACTTATTGACCCAAGAACCGTTCAAAAAATAGATGAGATGGGAAAAGAGTTATTTGAAAAGACTGGTGTTAACGTTTATATTTACACAAAAAAATCTTATCTTGATAAAGAGATTAAAGATAAAAAAGAGCGATATTTACTAATTAAAGCGTATGAAGAGAAGATATTAACAAAGGTTACAAACCCTTATGTTCTAATCTCTGTTGCAGTTGATGATATGCATATTAATCTTTTTAACTCTAAGGATTTAAACAGTGTTATAGATAAAGATGAAATTTTGGATAGATCCATTATTCCTATTCTTGTTTCACACGATAAAAACTCTGTTAATGCAAAGCTATCTTTAGCTTTACTTAATGGTTATGGAGAGATTGTAGATAGAGTAGCAATGAAATTGAAAGGTATTAAATTAGATTCAAGTATAGAAAGTGGAGCATCAGCTTTTAAAAGCTTTTGGCGATACTTTATGTATTTCCTTGTTCTAACAGGGCTTTTGGTCTATATTTACGCTATGAGAAAAGGGAGAAAGAAGTAGATGAAAATTAAAAAATATCATTTTTGGTTGCTTTTTTTCTTTTTGATTTTTTCCTATACCTTTAGTATGATTGTTTGGACAATTAAATCAGCAGTCGATACACCTGTTTATGAAGACAGAAGTTTTATGGAAAAATATCAAGATGTAGATGATCACTATAATCGAATGGTTATTGCCAATACTAAGTTTAATGCACGTTATGAGACAAAAGTTGTGATTAATAATCGAACGGTAGGCATGAACTTTTCAGATATGCAATACGGTCAACGTTCGTTAGAGAAGTACAGTAAAAATCAAGAGATGTTAATGTTAGGAGACAACGCTTTGTCTATAAAAATTATGGATAAAAAAACAAATACTCCTGTTTCCAATGCGAACATCTCTTTTCAGATTACACGACCTATCAAAAATGACAGCAATATTGATTTAAATAATTTTGTCTATCATGATGGAGAATACACAACTTCAGCGATTAAATTAGATTTAAAAGGGTATTGGAATATTATAGGTAAAGTTGTAGTAGGAGAAGATACAGGTTATCTTTATATTAAAACAGGTACACAGAACCTAGATAAGGAGTAGTATTATGAATCGAGAACCATGGGTAGTTTATTTAGTTGTTTTTGGTGTTGTTGCTCTTATGATGTATGGAAAGTACCTTATGGGTGGTGGTGGAGAAGATAATTCGGACACCAGTGATAAGAAGTAACTATATGAACTTATTTAATTTCATATAGGAAGTAATGCTTTAGCTTTACCTTGATGGAAGCTCAAGCACCACTTTTAAATAATTTATAGGTCAAAAGAATTTTTTCTTCAAGATTTAGTTTTAGTAGACCATGGCTGTTTCTTGTGTAAATTGTGTTTGAGTAGGGCTTCTTCCAAGTGTAATTCTTAAAAATAGTTATTTTTACTAATTATACGGTTTAAATTCAAATGGCTCTCGTAGGGTGCAGTTTTCAACGCACCACAAAACCAAATCAGCAAAAAAAGAAAATATCTGCCGAAAGGCTTATTGAGAATTTATTAAAACAAGAAGCATTTTATTGATATAAACCGAAGGTGCGTTAGAAAACAGCACCCTACGCCGTCCCCTATATCTCTGCATTCAGAATTGATTTTGTCGTGAGGTTCAAATCAAAACAAACTCCCTTGAACCAACCCCTTACCATAAACCATCTCAATAAACCTCTCTTTAGAACTCAAAGCTTTCTCTATCAAATCTAACTTGACCAATGAAACCAAAATAGCACGGGTACGGGCTTGGCAGTTGATGGATTTTTTGGGGTTAAATTCTATATCTGAAAAGGCTATTTTACGAGAAATAGTCCCAAAAAGCAATAGTTTTTATGGTGTCATTCTCTGTCTCATTTTGATTATAGGTCAAAAGAATTTTTTCATCAAGATTTAGTTTCAGTTTGAGTAGACCTCTGCGTTCTCTTTCTCTATTTTCTTTAGTCAACTCGTAGCAAACTTGTATGGCAATCAGTTTTTCATTTTTTTTGACAATAAAATCACACTCAAAATCTTTGTTGTGGAAATATATCTCATATCCACCTTTTATGAGTTCTGTATAGACCAAATTTTCAAAGTTTTTACCATAATCTTTAGAAAATTTAAAGGCAGTTTGAGCCAAAATACCATTGTCATTGATATAGAGTTTTTTCTTGCTCTTAACTTGTTCTTTGAGGGAGTAGGAGTATTGCTTAATCTCTTGTGCCATATAGGCATCTTCTACAACTCGAATATACTCTTTGATGCTGTTGTCATTGACCCCTAAAGCTTTTGATATAGAGATATAGGAGTAGAGATTTCCACTATTAGAAACTAAAAAATTAACCACCTCTTTAAATGTTTTGGCATCTCTTAGGTTGTTGTTGGCGATGCAATCTTTAAAAATAATGGTTTCATAGTAACTCAAAATAATCTCTCGTTTATGAGTAGGCTCTCTTAAGACTTCAAAGAATGAACCAAACATCATCATTTCATCAACTATTTTTAGAGCTTCGACTTTCCTATCTATCAGTTCAAATCTACTCTTGATTCCTTTTAGGTTGAGTATCTCAGAAAAAGAAGGAGCTGTAACCCTATCTTGAATGTAACGACCACTTAAAAGTGTTGCATACTCTCCATCAAGCAAAGAGGAGTTAGAACCTGTAATAAAGATTTTTTTGACCACTTCATTGTCATAGATGGCTTTGACAAACTTCTCCCACGCTTTGACATTTTGGACTTCATCTAAAAAGAGGTAGTCAACTTTAACACCTGTAAGTTTTTCTGACATTTCTAGGAGTCTATAGAGGTTTTTACTCTCACTGTAAAGCTCGGTAAAATAGGGGTCATCAAGGTTAATATAGAGAATCGACTTGCTATCAACCTCTTTTAGAAGATGATTAATAATCAGTTTAAAAAGCGTCGTCTTCCCTGAACGCCGAATCCCTTTAAGCACATGAATCTGTCTTAGGTGTAGTTTTTCAATAATAGGCAAAAAGAGTTTTCTCTCATGGAGGTTAGCGTAAGGTTGTTTCCAGTGTAAATTGTGTTTAAGTAGAGCTTCTTCCAATTGTAATTCCTAAAAATAGTTATTTTTACTAATTATACTTCGGATAATAGTTATTTTTACTAATTATACTTCGGATAATATTTATTTTTGATGAATTTTGAATAGTATACGGTTTAAATCAAAATAAACACCTCTTTAGAACTTAAAGTATCTTCTATACAAGTACAAGTAATGTTTTGCAAAACATCATATTGATAAATCATAATAAAATATTTTTGTTATAA
>Ga0256827_10001705_pt1 | contig 14143 bp, 21 predicted proteins | sample CV84metaG_FD_185977 | JGI IMG/M metagenome (GOLD analysis project Ga0256827, IMG submission 185977) | Hydrothermal vent microbial communities from East Pacific Rise, Pacific Ocean - CV84 | ecosystem: Environmental > Aquatic > Marine > Hydrothermal vents | place: Pacific Ocean: East Pacific Rise... | reverse complement strand
CTCAAATGTAAGTAAAATAAAACTTACGCAAGGCGTGAATCAAGCCGGATAGCCTTTCGCTATAGAATAATAATTCTATTTAGTTAGGAAAGTAAATCCACCTCATTCATGGGGTGGTTGATTAAATCATTTTCTCAATTCTTATTTATATCTTTATTCATCCATATTTTAGACAACATAAACCAATACCCACAGAAAAAGTTTCAAAAACTATCCCTAAACATAAGTATATAAAAATAAATTTAAATAAAATAGTCTCAGAAAAAGAATTAAGACACTAAACTATTTTAAGCAGTTTGTAAGCAGCTATATTATATAATATATTTACAATATAAGGATTAAATATGAAATTCAAAACAATAGCAACGATAGCTTTAGGAGGACTTAAAGCTGATAGAATGGAAATGGAAAATGGTAATCAAGGTGGTAGACTTGAAATTAATTTGAGAAAAATGACAAATTTAGAATTCGAATCATATACAAAAGAACTCCAAACACTTATTTTACAAGCAAAAACAGGTAACACAGACCTTCTACAAGTAACTAACTAATCATAACAAAAAATGTTATGATTAAATCTATTATTCATAACACTTTGAAAATAAAAGGATAATTTTGAAAATAAAAATAGAATATAGTAGTGATAAAAATGAAGGATATGAATTTTTTGATGATGTTGATAGTGCTATTGAATATTTACAATATTTAGAAGAAAATAATATTATTGATGAAGATATCGAAGATGAAGAAGATATCGAAGATAATAGAATTTTTGCTCTAGGGTTAGACAAAATATCCCTTTCAAAAAGCTTTTTTAACATTAAAGATGATTTAGATTTTTATACAAATAATGGTTTTATTATAACTTACGAGGGGAAAACAGGTTACACCTTAGAAAAAAATAGATTTAAATAAATTATTAAGTCTTTTTTAAGCAGGTTATAGGTATAATATAGTTATAAAAAAACAAAAGGCTTACAATATGATTAGAGATTTTGACCTACAAGAAATGAAAAAATCAGTTTCATTTAGAAACAACACTTTACATACAACTTTAATGGATAAAGAAGATGTTATTACTTTTTTTGAATTTGTGGAAGAATTTTGTAAAAACCATGGTATCTCTAATAAACAAGTAAATGAAACACTAATTGTTTATCCAAAAGACTATGATAAAATTAATTCAGATAGATTAGAATTATCGACTTCTTATGTTGCTTTTTATCGTTCAGTTGAAAGTATGCCTGATTATGGTGAATTCCAAATTGACCGTATCGATTTTGATATTGATGATAACTATGATATGAACATTGATAGTTTAGAAGATATTAAACGTGTTCTACTCGAAATTCATAATAATGTACAGAAAGATACAAGCGTTTATACGACAGAAGCTGAAAAACAAGCAGTTTTAGATAAGAGAAAAGAAGAAAGCGATAAAATTATTGCTAAACAAGAAAAGAAGCTTCAAAAAGCCGAGGATAAACTTAGAAATAAACTAATCTCTTTAAACATTATGGAAGAAGATTTAGATGAACTTATTAAATTAAAGAAAAAAGCAAAAAAAGCCTTTCAAGAAACACTTTAAATATACCTACAAAAAATACAAGATTAACTATTTTTTAAGTTTAATCTTGCTATTATCCTTTATATATAAATAAGGAAACACCTATGCTAAAGAAAATATTATTAAAAAAAATAAAAAAACATGGTATTACTATCCTTAATGGTATGCATGTTACATATTACGAAGAGGTTTATCGCAAGAATAAACAAGGTTGGATAGGTGCTTGTCCTCTAAGTGATAGAAATATGTCTGAATCTAACTCATTAGATTATCTAGAAATTCAATGTGATGATGGATTTAAAGGTGCACGTGGCACAAATATTTCATTTGATGAAATAATTGAAATATCACTTAATACACCTATAGGATGGAAAGACAGAGTTATACCAGACGTTTGTGTTTGCTAATTATATCTTTAAACTAGGGATATAATATTCTATAACATCTTCACTGTATATTGTTATAGTATCACCTTCTATACCTTGCTTTATTTTTCTTTTACATATTTCAGAAAATGCGTCTAATGAACGATTTAATATTGATATTATATCTTTCTTACCCATATAATAATCAGATTCTAAGATAGCTGCGGAATTGATTACAACTATATATTCTTTTTTATCACTATATATATAACTACAAATTATTGCACCTTCTGTATCGCCTGGTCGTGATGATATTATTAAACTCATATTATCTCCTTTTATCTCTATTATAAAAGAAATAATAATTAATGACTTTTCGAAACTACTTTTAACATTTTTAAATTTATCATTAAAAATCTAATGAATTGCCATATAACGCAAGTTCTCATACTTCGAATATTGATAATTATCAGAACTTGTACCATTCATATAATAATTTATATAATTTTTTAGTTTTTTTAATTAGATGGTCTTTTTTACTGGAGGTTTTATATGGAATATAAGTTCTTTATCTTTCTTTTTTGCTTTATTCTTAGCTTTTTCTTGTAACTTTTTCCAATTCTCAAATCTACTATTATGCGATTCTATAATTCCTATTGCTTCCATAATTGAACTTCTTCGTAAATACGAAGGAAATTTGTAGAAATCTTTACCAAAATCATAGTCTGGCGCAATATCCATCCTATTTTTAGTTTTATGCATTATTTGTTCAATATAATCACGTTTTTCTAATTGAAATTGAAAGTCTTTAAAGTTGTTAAATTCTTTTTCACAGATATTAATATAAAAAGATAAATAGCTAAAATTGCATCAAATATTTTAGTATGAGATGTAATTTTTAATTTAGCTGTTTTAACTATTTTCACTTTAAACTCCTTTTAATATTACTTATAATATACTAAATTCAGTATTAAAAAGAGCTTAAACTCGATTATTTCGGTTGTATTCCCTCCTAAATCAGAGATTATAGAAGGGACTTGCCAACCTAGTTTTTAAGGTCAAAATAAATTTTCTAAATAGGAAGAAAAAAGAAGCTAAAGCAGATTTATTTGATAAAATAAACAATCAATCAAATAATTAAGCCATTTTTAAGCAGTATATAGATATAATATACTTACGAAAAGAGAAGATAAATCTTCTTTAAATTATATAACAAATAGGACTTAATATGACAAAAGCAAATCAAAGAAAAATTGAAAGATTATACGAAACAAAAACAGCAATAGCAGAATTTAATAACGATATTGTAAAAAGAATTACTGCGCAAAAAAGTACTTATAAAGCATGTTCTAATTGTGGAAGTAAAATCAATGTTGCTTTTGTTAAGTCTGTTAAATGTGTTTGTTGTTCTTCTAGTGATTTTGGCTATACAAAAACAGACACTGATAAATTAGAAAGACTTAAAGAACTTAAAAAATCTTTAGAAAAAGAAATATCTGTAATTCCACCAAGAAGAAAAGTTACTAAAAAAGTTGTGGCAGCTAAACCTGTTACACCTGTAATTGAAGAAGCTGAGCCACAAACATTTACCGCTTATATCACTGAATATGGTGCTAATGGCGAAGCAGAAGATTCTTTCAAAGAGTGGTTTGAATGGGACTACGGAACACCTACACACGAAGATGCAGCTATGGAATTAGGTTATCCTGTTTCTGATATTCAAATGGTTATAAAGGGTTAATATGAAAGTTTTTACAATTCTAATATTTTTTGTCATTTCATTAGTTGCAGAAGATAAATATAGACATGGCATGACAAATGGTGAGAGAATAGCTGAAAATATAGGTAGTAGTGGGTTCTTTCTTCTTACAACTTTTATAATTATAACAATATTTATGTTTGTTTTAACCGGCCTAAAACATGATTTTGATAGATACAATTAAGCAGTTTATAAGATAGTTATTTATATAATATACATACAAAAAGGGAAACATTCCCTTAAAAAATAAAAGGTTCATATAATGAAAAAAATTACTCCAATGGCAAGACTTAAAGACCACTTCAAAAGATTTGATAAAAATGTTGCTTCTATAACTTCTTATTTTGATTTATCAAAAAGTAAACCTAAATATAACCCATATCCTGATTTTGATAACGTTTCATCTTCACATACTTATTCAGAAAAAGATTATTACTCAAAAGGTGTTAAAAGCGATTTTATTAAAATTTATAAATTAAACGGAACAAAAGATTCTTTTGCTTTTGCTTTTGATAATATAGATTCTGATATTTCAAAAAATCTTATTGCTGTAACCATTAAATTAACTGATAAAGATATTATTAGTGTAGTTTGTTCATTTAAAGAATTTAAAACTAAAATTAAGTCGTTAAATGGCTTTTTAGAAGTATTAAATTCAATGAAACAACTTAACACTACTTCTTTATTAGCTACACTTGATAAAACTTTTGGAATAAAATCCCCTGAGCAAACAGCTGATGATATTTCATTAGAAGTAAAAGAAAGAGTTTCAAAAGAAGTTACTGCGTTAAAAAAAGAAGTTACTGTAAAAAAACGCTCTTTAACTTCAAGTAATAAAAAACTTGCAACTATTTTAGAAAAATATAACGAAGTAGTTGAAGCAACAAAAAAAACAACTGATTTTTATAAAAAAGAAAAAGCATTTTTAAAAGCACAAAAAACTTATTTACATGCAAAATCTCGTGTAGAATTAGATAGTGCTAGTGATAAAAGAGAGTTAGATTCTATTAAACACATGGTTGATAGAATAAATTCTGAAATCAATACTTTAAATAGAAATATTAGAAGTATAATTGATACAGCAACTCAATCTTATTCACCACTTATTCGTTCAACTGTAAAAAAGTTATTCAAAATAAAAGATTAGTAAGCTAAAAATTATACTAAATTTAAGCAGCCTGTAAGCTTTCTTTTAGTATAATATACTAACAAAAAAACAAAGGCTTACAAATGACAACAATCGAATTATCAAAAAAAATTATTGAATTAGAAATGAATCCAGAACAAAATAAAGATGAAATCAGAAGATTAACAGGTTTACTTGTAAGCACTATTGCAACAGGTCGTATTACTATTGATTTTATCGATGAAGAAACGCAAGAAGCGACAACAGGTGTTGTGTGTATTGAACATGGGGGAGTTTATTTAGAAGTTGTTGGATATTCAGATTTTTATACTATGACAGATGGACCTATCGCTAAATTTGAAGTATATAACAAAAATTTAAGAGTTATTACTTGGAGTAATATTAACAAAGAAGATGAAACAAATATTATTTCGTTTGAAGATGCTTCTTTATCAAATCGAACAGAAGACTTATCATATTAAGTCTTTACGATACCATAATTAAATTAAAAAAATAAAAGGCTTAAAATATGAAACAATATCTATTAACTATTCAACTTCAACAAAAAGATGGTGCTATCTTTTTAACAAATGAAATTATAAATATGAAACCAGAATTATGGTTAAGTAAAAAAATTAGAGATTATGAAAATGGCGATACAGATGCAATTATTGTTATTATGAATTGCGTAGAACTTATAGAACCTAATAGTACTTCTATCACTAAGATAGGTGCTTCTAATCTTGAAATTAAATTAAAACAATCTGATATGGTTTCAAACCATATTCCAGGTCTTGCACGATAAGCGTGAAAAACAAAAAGGATTTATAAATGAGCAAGTTAATCGCAAAAAAAGGTTATACACTATAAGGTTCTTTCTTAGGAAAATGAAAGTAAGAAGCCACGTCATTCATGACGTGGAGTTATCACTACTACAAAAATAATAAAGAAAAAACCAACAGATAAAGAATTATTAGAATTTATCAAAAATAATTATGATTTTGTATTAGAATTATATGATAACAAAATCAATTTATTAATAGCTTAGTTTAAACTGTTTTTAAGCAGTTGTTTTGTATAATATACACATAAAACAAACAAAAGGTTTCCAAATGATTTCTACACTAATTACATATGCAGATACACATAACCCAAGCAAAAAACATTTAGAATTTAATTTAATACATTCAGAAGAAAAAGTGTTAATTGATATTGAAAAAAAATTAGAAGATATCTGCTCTAACATTGAAGATTCTAGTATGTACAGTTACATTGATGATGAATATGATGAAGAAAATGAAGAGTTTTTATTATTTGTATCTTTTTATTATGATAATATGACTGATAAGGAAGCTTCTGAATTTATTAGAGCTCTTTAACACTTCTTTATCTTTCACATTTAATCTACATTTATTTTTGATATACTCCAAATATAAAAGGGTATATCATGAACAAAAACAAATTAACCATTATTATAATCTTATTATTAAATTTTTATATTCTAAATGCAGATGATACTATTAAAATAATTCCTTTCGAACCTATATTAAAACAAAAAATTAATTATGAAAATATTATTAAAAAAGATAATTTAAACATGGGTATGGCACTTAAAATAAAAACAAATCCAAAAAGTAATTTTGACTATATACTAGCTTATGATGGCGATTATATGATATTAAACCATTATTTAAAAGAAAAAAATCAAATTAAAAAAACTAATTATTATTTAAAAATTAAATATAATTTTTAAATGATTTATTAATTTTAGATAAATATATTTTATATTTATTCTGTATATATTTATCAATATCTTTATTTATATTTTTTTTACTTATCAATTTAACATATAAATCTATATCAATTTTATCTATTTTTACTTCAAATAAGATAGGATAATTATTCTTAATATATACATAATCATTACCAAATACATTTAATACATTTAATATACTCATTACAATTTTATCTTCCACATTTATAACTTGCGAAGTTTCAGTTGCAATCTTTAATAACTTATTTTTAATAATTTTATAAACTATTATTTCAGAATCTTTAACTTTATTAATTAATTTTAATTGTAAATTAATTGATTTTTGTGTATATATAAAATTACCTCGTTTATTAAGTTTAAATATATCATTTAATAATAAAGTTATTATATTTTTATTATTTTCTTTTACATTTAACATATTTACCATATGTTCTATAACTTCGTTATATGTAATTGTAAATAAATTTTTCTCTATAATATCTTTTATTATAATATTTTTATTATTTTCAAATAATATCAATATATTTCTTAACATGATTATATTAGATAATCTACCATCTTTATTATATAGTATATTATTATATTCATTAAAAGGTATTTCTAATTGTTTCATTATTGACTTGATAGAATCAAGTTTATTTTCTCCTTTTTTTCTTTTAATAGATATAAATGTTGTAAATAAATTTATATCTATTTTATTATTTTTTGCAAGCTTATCTATATAAACTTTTAAATCTATATTATTAATTTCCGAAGTTAATATTTCTATACCTTCTTTAGCTATTATATTATAGTTTTTATATTTATTTATAACTGTTAATTTATATTTTCCATTAATATCACTCGTCGTAGAAGGTTCGTCTCTATCTAAAATATTATTATCATTATAATCTGCATATACAGTAGCATTATTAATACGATTTATCCCTATAAAACCTGTAATCTCTTTTTTTAAACTTATTGTTTTTTGTTTTTTATTCTCTTTATTATCTTTATTATTTTCATTCTCGTTAGTAAAATTATTACATCCACTATATAAAAATATAACAGACAATAAAGTTATTATTTTTATTATCTTCATTGTATCATTCCTCTAGAAATAATCATATTAGTTAAATCTAATCCATCTGTGTTATCTTCTTCTTTACTAAATAAAGTTAAGTTAGTAGTATCATTAGCTTTAATATCTAATACAATTTCAGTATTTTCATCACCATCTTCATTTGTTTTTGTTTCAGAATACCATTTTGTATTATTTTCATCCAAAGCATAATCTACATTATTCGGTAATTTCAATAGATATACTTTCAATTTACCATCTGCTTTTTCTATATCTGTTGTTATTTTTAAATCTGTTTTTTTTATTTTTTTAGCTTTCATATAATTATCCACTAAACTTCCATCAACCTCTTTATTATTTTCAAGTATAACTGATGCTTCATTAGTTAATTGATTATTATTATCTTCATTTATAATATAATTATCTTCCCATTCATCAGTGTTTCCATCAACTGTATCAATAGGTGATTTTGTTGTAAATGCAAATGCTTCAAAATCAAAAGCTGATATTTTCAAACCTGATTTTTTTATTGTATATTCCGTTCCACCTTCATATGTTATTGTATAATCCGATTTTTTTCCTAACATTACTAGTGTATCCCAACCTGGACCGCCATTTAAATCATGGTCATTACCCTTTATTGGTGCATAAACTTTGTCATCACCTCTATAAGCATCTATATAAGTAGTATCGGATATTTGATTACCTAAATATGCAACAATAGTATCATCTCCATAATAAGTATGAACATATGTGTTTGTTCCTACTGGTAAATATATATAATCATTTCCTTTAGAAGAATATATATAATTATCAACTGTAAAGTCTTCTATATCGTCAGGTTTCATTAAATTTTTACTTGTTGTCTGTCTGTCACCATAATCTTTTGTTGACCAACTATACATTTTTAATCTAAGAGGTTCTGTTGGGTAAGTTATATTATCACTACCTTGTGTCCCAAAATGAAGTTCTTCTAATGTAGATATCTCTATATTATCAAAAAAAGCTTTTATATGTCCACCATCTTTATTATTAAAACCTAATCTAATACGAAGGCTTGCAACATCTTTTGTTCCAAATTTATCTATTTTAGAGTAATGTTTTAAGGTACCATTTTTTGTATAAAGTTTAGGACTAGACCAATTATCTGCTTTATCACCATTTGGTTTATACATAGTGACATTTATACGGCCATAATCTTTATTATCATCTGTTCCATAATCTAAATTTATTTTGTTATATCTTCCATATTTCATATGATATGGTAAATCGCATAATTGCTTCAAAGTAAAATCTTTTAAATTTATAAAAGATGCCATAGGGCTTTTTCCCCATACATATTTACTATTATGTGTAACGCCACTCAAATCATCAGTTGTCGCACCACTAGTGCCGTCATCTGCGTCTTCATCATATTCCCAATTATCTATGTCATTCTCAAAATCTGAATTCAATATATTATTCTTTACCCAACCATCCATAATTATATTATTATCAAATGTATTAGGTTCTTTATAAATACCTTGCTTAGATTTTATATTATATATTTTTCCATACTCTATATTAGAATCTAACGTTTCTACTTCTAATGTATTTGAATACAAATTTGAATGTAATAAATAAACTAAAATTAAACTTAATCTCATAATCTTTCCTAAAAATATTTTCCTTTAATATATTATAATTAAATTTTAAAAAAAATATATTAAAACTACATACCAGGTATTCTTGGTATATTTCCTAATTTAGAGTTTTTACAATACCAACCCCAACCTTTTTTCATATAATGTCCTATTATAGGCATAGGTAATATAAAAGCGTTTTTTTCACTTCTATACACAAAAGCAGCACCATCACCTGTATCCATTACACATAATATATTTAAATGTTCTTGATAACTTTTTTTCTCTTGTTTATTATTTAGTTTTTGTTTAATATTAAAAGCTACATTTCTCGCCATTACTTCAGCAACATGTCCTTGTTTAGCCTTCCATTCATGTTTCCCTTCTAATGCTGCGACATCACCAACAGCGTATACATATTCAAATTGTTCTACTTCATTATATTTATTAGTTTTTATATATCCATTATCACTTAATTCAATATTACCTTTCTTATATATATCCTGACCAGAACCAGCTGGTATAAACATTATCATATCAGCCTTAATAGAATCGTATTCTTCCAAAATAATTTCTTTTTCTTTAAATTCTAATATTTTATTTCCAAATATTGTTTTTATATTATATTTATCAAACATTGTACGCATCATTTTTAATGAACCTTTACCCATTTTTGCACCAGGTTCTTTCATTGGTGCAAAAAATATCAAATCAACATTATCTCTAATACCTTCTTTTTTTAATTTATTATGAATATTAAAAAGTATTTCAAAAGCTGGACCTCCACGAACCGAACTAGAATCTTTAGGATTACCACCAAATCCAATTGCTATAGTTCCTGATTTATTTTTTATAATTTCATCTAATTGACCCTGTATCTGGAAAGCTTCTTCTGGTGTTCCACATATAGAATTAAAATACTCTTTACCTTTAACCGGTAATTTAGCAGAACCTGTTGCTAATATTATTATATCAGACCTATATTCTTTATTTTCACTATAAACTATTTTATTTTCAAAATCAAAATTAGTTATCTCATCTACAATTACATTAAAATCATATTTTAATGCTATATCTTTTAACGGTACCCTAATATCACTTTGTTTTATATCATGTGTAGGTATCCATATAGAGGTGGGATATATATAAAAGTAATCTCTATTTGATATTAAGTTTATTTCTATATTTTCTACTTTTTCTTTCCTTAAATATATAGCAGCTTCTACACCAGCAAAACCACCACCTATAATATTTATTATCTTGTTCATTTGTTTTCCTTATATTTATTATATATATACATTATAACTAATAAAATTGTATATTTCTTAAATTATTTATTAAAAACAATCTAAGCTGTTTGTAAGCAGTATATTGATATAATATACTTAGAAAAAAAACAAGGGTTAAATATGTCTTTACAAGAAATGAACAATGGAAGCGATACATACACGAAAGAAGTGAAATACAAAGATGTCACTATTTTTGTTGAGAAAGAAATACCTGATGAGGATAACAATATGTTTAGTGCTATTATTTATTGTAATCAAGGTGAATGGCATGAATTTGAAGGGTCTGGTTTATTCTTTGAAGAAGCTGATGCAATAGAATATTGTAAAAATGTTATCGACAGAGATAATGTTAAACCAATGGTTTAATATAATGGATTTCCTAATCTTTCATTGGCAAGAAATCACAGTAGCAACCTTTGCTGTTTTTATGGCTTGTGTTTTTACTTATGGACAAAAAAGTTTATAGTAAAATTTAATATTTATCACTTTACACCTACTTTAATTAAGCTATTTCTAAGCAGTTGTTTGGTATAATATATATACAGAAAAAGGAAGTTTATCTTTCTTTAAAAACAAAAAAAAAGGCTTCAAATATGTCAAATCAATTATTAAATCAAACTGTTAAACAAACTGTTAATGTTGTTATCGTAAATAAAAAAAGTTTTTCTCCAAGTATTATTGGAACTTTCGAAGATAATAGTGCTGGTAATATTTTTGCCGAAGAACTTTTTATCAAAATTTGTAAAACAAATAGCCCTTATACATTCGAAGACGGTGATATTGCCGGCATTTCAGAAGATTTACTAGATAATGGATATTTAGAAACAGATGAAATTCAAATTTGTATTACACATTCTTTAAATGAATTTGATAATGCACAACTAGCTTAAAAAGGTTTTAGTTATGGATAAATTTTTAAGAGTAGATATTGATAGTGCTTTATGTGCTATATCAGATGGTATGCCAAAAATTAGAGATACATATAACAATGAATGTTTAATGTCTTTCTATGATGATAACGCCGCTACTGAATTTGAAACATTTAAAATTCCTTTTGATTTTTATATATCAAACGAACTAACAAATACTGATAATGTTATATTTAGAGATACTATGGAACATGAAATATTTATGATTTTTAATCTCTCAAATGATAAACAAAAATTTATTGAATGGTGGAATATAATTGGTTCTTCTGAGTTCTTAAAATTGACGGTTTAAATAATAATATTTTCGTCATTTTTAAGTGTATTAACATAAGAAAATAATCAAAAAAGGCTTATTAATGACTTACAATACTTTAACAGAAAACCAATCTAAAACAATTAAGAAAATTTTACCAAAAACTACAAAAGCCGTGCAAACAAAATGTTCTGTTGCTACTTCAAAAATCACAAAATCAACCACTATCGGAAATAAAAAATACTCTATCACTGAATTAAAACTTATAAAGATAGTTTCTATTATTAAAAAAGAAATTGAAGCTAAATTTAGAATTTTTGAAAAAACTTTTAAATTTAAACATAATTTTAAAGCAAAAGAAAGAGAAATTTTTTCCTTGATTGCATAAAAAAGGATAATTTTCTTTTTTATTTAAATTTTTATATTATGTTTTTTTAAATAATTTTCAGCAAGTATTTTTATTCTTCCTCTATTTGAATAAGTTTTTCTTTCATTATCATTACCTTCAATTATTCCAGAAGATTGTGAAGATTTCAAACCAAGTATTTCTACTATCGCCGGGTCACTTCCTCCGTCTGCTACTAAAAATATAGACATAACCTGTTTTGTTTGACCCTCTCTATAAATACGACCTACTAGTTGTTTATGAACTTCTGGGCTCCAATCTAATTCACCGTGTACTATTATTGAACATCTATCCTGTAAACCGTCAAGACCAGCTCCCGACCTATTAGAAATAATAAATAGATTACTGTCACCATCCATAAATGTTTTTTTAGCTTTTTCTTTTTCTTTTAAAGATTCTGCACCTGTATAAAATTGTGGATTATATTTTTTTAAAGATTCACCTAAAATATTATAAACTTCTCTATGCCAACCGGTTAAGATTATTGGTTCATCATTTTCAAGAAACACTTTTACATATTCCGCTATATGTTTTGCTTTTGCAATTCCTGTCGCTTGTCTCATTCGCATATCAAATTCACGCGCCGCTTGACCACGCTTAGTCATTTCACCCGTTGTAATTGTTAAAGCTAAATCTATAGCTATTTTTTCAATAGATTTTACCGTGTCTTCGTCATATGGTATAGTCTCTGTAAAACTATTTATTGCCTCTAATTCTTGTCCAACATCTTCTTTTGTTCTTCTTATAAAAACGAATCTTTCCCTAAGAAAATTACCTAATCTTTGTGGCTCTTCAACTACTAATCTTTTATCACCAGCTGTTCCATTGCACCATTCATTTTTAAATTCATATTTTCCACCTAATGGATGATGCTCTTTCCCTCGTAAAATGTCATATATATTCCATATTTCTTCTGCATAATTATATATCGGAGTCGCACTTAACCCTAATCTAAATTCTGTATTTTTACTTAAAACGCCAGCTGCTCTACCTTTCGCACTTGTTTCACCTGTTCGTAATTCTTGAACTTCATCAAAAACTGCCATCTTAAAAAACCCTGTTTTGAATAATTCTATCCAACCATCAATAATAGAATATTTCGCAATATAAACATCAGCTTCAGGTAATTCATACATTTTTTTAGATTTAATTATATGAACCTTAAAATTTGAAAATTCATTAGCTTTTTCATACCATTGTTGTGGTAAATGTGTTTGGACTACCATTATCGTAGGTAAAGCTCTTTCGTTCATAGCTGCAGCAAATGCAGAATATGTTTTTCCTAAACCTAAATCATCACCTAATAACAAATATTCTTTCTTCCATAATACTTCTACCGCTTTTGCCTGATAATTTCTTACTATTTGACCTTCTTTTAAAGAATTAAATTTAATTGGTTGATAATTAGTTGAAAGAATTTTTTTTATTTCTATTTTTTCGGCTTCTAATTCTTTTTTTAAATCTAATAGTATAGTTTTATTGATATCTGTAATTTCTATCTCATATTCGTCCATAAATAACAATATATCTGCAGCATTTTCTTTAGTTAATGGAAATTTAAAAGGTGGAGTTGCCCAATGGTGTAATCTAGGAAAAAATAATTTAATTCTAGGTATTAGATTTCTTGCGCAATTAGTAATTACTATATGGTTATATTCTATAAGTATCTCGCCATCTAATATCATCTTTCCCCTCTTTTATTTTCCTCATTATATCTTAATTATCTTTTGTTTTTATTAAGCAGCCTATATATAATCGAGACGTGATATTGCAAAAGATAAATACGAAAGTTATCAAAAAGAAGCTTTGAGCGGTGATTATGACCATGTAATTCAAACAACTATGAAATATTGTCAAATACTCCGCCCTAAAGGACGAAGCTTGCGACTGTCTTAGATAAATCCTTAACGTCGCATTGATACAATTTTGTATCGTTAGGCTTTTTGACTGAAGCCTTTTTGTATAATTTTAAAAGATAACTAGAGATGAAATC
>Ga0256827_10001704_pt1 | contig 14149 bp, 11 predicted proteins | sample CV84metaG_FD_185977 | JGI IMG/M metagenome (GOLD analysis project Ga0256827, IMG submission 185977) | Hydrothermal vent microbial communities from East Pacific Rise, Pacific Ocean - CV84 | ecosystem: Environmental > Aquatic > Marine > Hydrothermal vents | place: Pacific Ocean: East Pacific Rise... | reverse complement strand
GAACAGCTCACTCCTCTAAACTTAAAGAGTATTTAGTAGATACCCAAGTTCACTTTTTTAACGGAGAAGAGACACTACTCGTTAGAGGTGGATTTAATAAAATAGTCAAAGCCTCTGTTGTAGGGCATAGTTCTGGTGGATTTTTCTATATTATCCCTCAAAGTGTCTCCCACCTCAAAGAGAAAGAGACCATGCTTCTCTCACGAAAAGAGGAGTTGATTTATAGATACTGTCAAACCTTTTCCGCTACTTTTAACTTGCATTTTCTCTTTTTACGATTTATCAACCGAGAGTACGATAAATTTGACCACTACCAAGCAAGAGTCAAATTTGCAAACGCCTATAACTATGACTTTATATTACCCTCTAAACGAAAAGTTGTTAATTTAAATGGGTTCTGTCACCCTGCCATAGAGAACCCAAAACCTGTCAATATTAATCTAGAAAAATCAGTTATGTTGGTAACGGGAGTTAATGCGGGTGGTAAGACTATGCTTCTAAAATCATTACTCTCGGCTGTCTATATGAGTAAAAACTTACTACCCTTTAAATGTAACCCTGAAAAAACTGAAGTAGGACACTTCAAAAGTATAGAAGCTGTAATCGATGACCCTCAATCGGTCAAAAATGACATTTCAACTTTTGCAGGGCGTATGGTAGAGTTTTCAAAACTTTTTGACAAAGAAAACGCCATCGTTGGGGTGGATGAGATAGAACTGGGAACCGATTCCGATGAAGCAGCATCACTCTTTAGAGTTATGCTTGACGAACTCAAGAAAAAAGGGATAACCTTCATTGTGACCACCCACCACAAACGCTTGGCTTCGCTAATGAGTACCGATGACGATGTGGAACTTATCGCTGCCTTATACGACGAAGAGCAACGCCAACCAACCTACACATTTTTACAAGGAAGTATCGGTAAATCCTATGCCTTTGAGACAGCACAACGTTATGGTGTACCTGAACACATCGTACTAAAAGCAAAAGAGGTTTACGGAGAAGACAAAGAGAATCTAAATGAACTGATTGAAAAATCAACTACCTTAGAGCGTGAAATGCGTCTAAAGCTGGAAAAAATAGAGGAAGAGTTAAAAGCGGTTGAACGAAAAAGAGAAGATTTAGAAAACATAGAAGAGCGACTCAACGAACAACAACGAAAAGCTGTAGCCACATTAGAAAACCGATACAACGCAGCAACAAAACGAGCCTTGGAAGCGATGAAAGTAAAAGAGTCTACCGAAGGAAGACGACTGTTAAACGAAGCTCATAAACATAAAAAACTCTCTACTCACGCCAAAAAAGTAGAACAGCCCAACAAACGTGTTCTGCAAATAGGAGACTCTGTCAAATATCGCTCCACCCGAGGAGAGGTCTTGAACATCCGAAACAAAGAGGCAACCATCGAAGTGGACGGATTAAAGATGCGAGTCCCCCTAAGCCAACTAAGATATATTGAGAGTATACAGAAAAAAACCGTCAAAAAACCAAAAACCATTGTAAACGTAGAGAAATCAGGACGAGGAGCCATCTCTATCAAACTCCTCGGCTGTTATGCCGATGAAGCCCTTGATAAACTGGATGTCTTTCTATCCGATGCATTAGTAGCAGGTTTTTCAAGCGTAGAAATCATTCATGGAACAGGCTCAGGAATTTTGAAAAAGGTTATTATAGACTATCTAAAATCCTATCCTAAATTACAATCTTTTCATGGACAAAAAGGAAATTTAGGAATTACAATTGTGAATTTGTAGCCCAATATAATATCAAGCTCTTGTAGGGTGTTTTCCCCTGAAAACACCGTCAAAATCAAACTAAAATCCTCTATAAAATATAATTTAATTAAACATTTTTAAACAAAAAGAAATACCCAATAGAATACAATGTCTTTCAATATAAAAAAAGGTAGAAAATATGTTAAAAAAATTATTTATAATGACAATATTAATACTCTCTTTTGCAGAGGGAATTACATTGAATAAGTGGTATCACTCTGTATCTTCTGAGCAGTATGGAGTATTTGATACACAAATTAAGTTTACAAACAATGAATATAGAGAATCCGTTGCAAATAAAGATTGGATAGCTATCTATAAAAAAGGATCATCAACCGCATGGGAAAATGTACTCCATTGGAGCTGGGTTAAAGATTTGGAGTGTTCGGCTCCGTCTGATTGTCACGATCTGTTTTTGGCACAAGGAGTAGAAGAGGGAGAGTATGAAGTACGCTACTTTAAAAATAACTCTTATACTATTGACACTTCTATAGATATGTCTGTCAAGCCTCATCTCTCATATTTAAAAAAAATTACGCTATATGATATCAATCAAACTTTACAAATTTACATAGATGGGTTTCCAAAAAACATTCAACCAAACTCATCTGATTGGGTAGCACTCTATAAAGTAGGAAGCGACAATAGTTGGAATAATGTTCTCAAATGGGCATGGGTTAAAAAATTAACACAGTATCCTCGTTCAAAACGATGGAGTATCCCCAAAAAAGAGCTCAATAATGGGTCCTATGAAGTACGATATTTTTTAAATAACTCATTTAAAACCTATAAAAAATCACAATCTTTTCAGATTGGAGGAGAGCAACTACCCACAATTGAACTGGGAGATATTGTTCAAGTAGATTTAAATAATGCTACACTAGATGTATACTTTAAGAATAGAAGTGAAAGCAGAACAAAAAAAGATTGGATTGCTCTAATCCAATCAGGAAAAGATCATAGTGCTGAAAATATTATTACATGGAAATATCTTGATCAAGATAGAGAAAATGGAATAGTAACATTTATCGTTCATCCAAGACAATGGATAGGCGAAACATTAGATGCAGTCCTTTTTAAAGATGGCTCCTACACACCTATTGTCATAGGTAAAAAAACATTTTAACCACAAAGAAAAACCCATCTCAACGGGTTTTTCTTTGTGATGGATTTTAAATTCATCACAAATCAAACTTTTCTTATAAACTATATGATTTATCAAACTCTAAATCCTAAATTATTTTAGGTATAATAATGACATTTTTTAATAACGGAGACAAATTTGAGTATTTCAGAAACTATAAATGAAGCGAAAAAAGAATTAAGCAGTGATGAGCAGATGCTCGCTTCAGCTTTTAAACTAGAAAAACTATATAAAAAACATAAAATCAAAATCTTTTCAGTCGTTGCACTTACAGCATTGTACTTTGGTGGAACAGCCATTATAAATGCTCTGGCTCAACAAAAACTTGTTGATGCAAACAGTGCCTACTTAACCCTACAAAAAGATGCCAAAAACCAATCAGCATTAGAGGAGTTAAAGAGTCAGAACCCTGAATTGTTTGCTTTATATAGCTACCAAGAAGCTATAAAGAACTTGGATAAAGAAGCACTTAAATCATTAAGTAGCAACCCCAATAAAATCATTGCAGACATTAGTGCTTATCACCTATCAGTTTTAGAAGGAAAACAAGCAGAATCAGAACTCTACCAAGACTTTGCAGCAGTTACAAATGCCTCTCTTCTTATCAAAGAGGGTAAGATATCTCTTGCAAAAGATGAACTTGAATTGATTTCAGAAGATTCTCCTGTTTTTAATTTTTCAAAAATGCTGAAGCACTATACAATTAAAGGTCAATAATGTTAAAAAAGATTCTACTAGCCAGCTCTATTACTGTTGCCATTTTCTCAGGATGTAGCTCTAAACAGTACTACAACCCTGAGCAGACATTTAATCTCTCTACTCATAGTATGGGCGATAAAATTATTCACTACTCTCGTGATGGAGCAACATTGGCTAGTGGAGATGTCTTAACTAAAAATGAACGAGTGCACTTAAAACTAAGTAAAGGCTTTTATTTTATCAACAATAGTAATAATGCTGCTATCACAGCCAATGCAAATGGAGATTGTAAAATTGTAACAGCCAAAGGGGCTGTCGCTGAAATTAAATTTCCTAAAGCACTTGTAGCAGGAACATTAATCAATAAATACCTCGTCTATGTACTTCAAAACAACTCTTTTGGAGTCTATGATTTTGAAAAAAAATCAATTATCTATACCAATAAAGCGGAAAAGTCTTTTGTTATAGATACACGAATTGCAAATCCTTTACAAGTTGATAGTTTAGTAGTTATTCCTACTCTTGATGGAAAACTTACCATTCTTGATTTGAAAACATTAAAAATTTCAAAAGAGATGTATGTTAGTACTGAGAGTACACTCAATAATATTATATTCTTGGGTCGCCTAGGCAATACATTGATTGCCTCAACTCCTAATAAAGTTTTATCTATTAGCAACAAGGGAAAGAAAGAGTTTGATACAGCTATCTCTGAAGTTGTAATTGATAAAGATGAGCTTTTTGTTTTTGCAAAAGATGGTCGTATTTTAAGATTGAACGAGAGCCTCAGTATAGAATCAGAGAAAAAATTTAAATTTTCGCACTTCTCTTTAGCAACAGTCTATAATGATAAAGTCTATGCATTAGAAAAACAAGGGTACCTTATTGTTTCAAACAAAAGTTTCTCAAAGCATAGAGTTTACAAAGTTGAAGAGGTAGAAGGATTTGCTTTTATTTCTGATGGAAAAATTTACTATGATAATCAAGTTATTGAGTTGGGGTCATTAAGTTATAAATAGATGAAAGAGATTATTGATGTTTTACAAAAGAAAAAGCTACTCTTTAAATCTCTAAAGCCTATTGATGTTAAACTCTTTGGTAGCAGAAAAAAAATCAACATCTACTTAGGTGTTAATTTAGAGAAATATTACGCATGTATTATTCATATAAATAAAAAGAGTCGTATTATCTCAAAAGAGGCTTTAGAGATAATGGAGTTTCATCATAAACTAGAATCACTGAATGAGAGTAAGATTTTAAAAAAATATATCTATATTCAAGCCCCCCTATGCTCTAAAGCAAAAAATCTCTTTCGAGAAGAGAAGTGGGTTGTATGGGAAGAGCAGTGATTATCGTCCCGTATAGCTATAGAGTAATGCTCTTTTTAGCTTATTGAAAACTTGATTCTTATCCTGAGGTGGTATGGCAAAACAACCATAACTTCGCCCTGCTCTATTGACATAACTTGCCGTATGAAGAAGAATATCTCGACCACCATTACGCAATGATTCTCCTGCGTTTCGATTACTCCACTCTAACCCTTGAACAGAGAGATATTTATATTTCTTCTTAAACGTTATCCCCTCTTTAGAACCTATCTTAAAAAAACCGTAGGGAGTCATATGTGTACCAACGCTGTTACTAGAACGCCATACCCGTCCGCCTTTATCTCCTGATTTCTCACCATGTGCCACCAAATAAGTAGATACCGAACCTGTATGTAAATCAATAATATAGAGCCGTTTTTTTAAAGCAATTTTTGTATAGTCAGCAATCCCTATATAGTGAGGAGAAAGATGTTTTCGATAGCGATTTTTTTCATAGTAATTAAATGCTTCAGAGAGTGCTTTTTGACTAACATCTGAAACTTTTTTTACTTGATTAAAAACTTTGTGTAAATGAGAGATAGAAACATAACGATTTTGATAGTAATGGTTATTTGCTATAGTGTTTGTAACAATAAATAACATTGATATGGATACAAATAGTAGCTTTTTCATAATTTATTCCTTATATAATATTTTCTTTAATTTTTCAGAATAATATTATATTTTATATTAATTTAAGTTTATAGACAGTTTTAAATTCAATATGTTTTTTTTTATTATGTTAATGCATTCTAGAATATAGCCCTTTTTAATCACTAAATCGTTAAAATACCACTCAGAAAAAAGCTGTTGGACTCTTTTTACCTAATTTTAACCAAACAAAGGAAGCTGAATGAAACATATTCTACTATTAACCACCCTACTCTTTATAATCAATGGTTGTACACCAAACCCTACACCCAATAACATAAAAGAGAGTTCTAATAAATTAAACGAAATGCAGGAGCTAAAAAAGTCACTAGACCTATATACTCAAGCAACTATTGATAATGACATTGATACACTTATTTCATTTATCTACCCTAAAGCATTTACTATTATTCCAAAAGATAAAATGGTGGCTATGCTTAAAAAATCTTATACTCAAAAAAATATCCCTCAAGTTAAAGATGTAAAACATCTCTCTATTGAGCCTATTGAGAAGTATGATGCAGGAGTCTACTCTATAATTCTCTCATCATTAACAACTGTTATCAACTCTCCTAGACCCAATGATGCAAAATTTGAAGCTTATATGTTAACCACTCTGCAAAAACAGCTTGGAGAGCGAGGAAAAGTAAGTTTTGATAAAGAGAAACATCAATTTAGTATCAAGCATACTACAAAAACAATAGCCATAAAAGAGGACAAAAACTGGACATTCACAGGATTTAAACAGGCAAAAAAATATATTGAAAAAGGTATTTTTCCTTCTGCTTTGGTTGAAAAGATTAAATAATAGTCAAAAGGTGGTGTTCGATTCACACCACCCACTACCTCTCTTTTTCTTTTAATAAACCAAAAGCGATATAGCTCATAATAGCTAAAGCTAATATGATTATAGCTATAAAAAACAACTCTTTATACTTCTCTATGAATGAAATATTTCTCTCTATACTATCTACTTTTAACTTTTTTAATTTAGAAAACTTACCCTTGATATACTTAGTATTATTATTGACTAAGTTCTCTAGCCCATAGAGTGGTTTTTTTAAATTTTTTTGCCCAAAATACAAACTATAATTTTCATTGGGATTGGCTATAAAATAGAGATAGTTCGGAGTTGTCCAAAGCTCTATTTTATTTATACTCAAGGGCTTATTATCATAATTATTTATCTCTAATTTGATGTGTCTACTTCGTTGATTTACAGGAATAACCTTTTGAACCTCATCACTAATAGTTGAAGAGGATATAGAAAAGCTCTTGAGGTATCTCCATTTTAGAGCATCATCCGAACTATAAATAACGCCATCACGTTTAAAATTCTGCTCTATTGGAATAATCTCTATTTTAGAAAAAGGAGTAGCATCTGTTTTAAAGATATAACTACTTTTTTTATCTTTTAATAATTCTCTCTCTAAAGGAACTGTTGTTTTATCAAAAATAGCTCTGCGTTTATTAAAATTTAAAAAAGTAGCTGATTTGATACTCAAATATTGACTACGTTCTCTGAGATTTTGATATTTTTTATAAAAAGAGGTTGTATTGTCTAAAGAGTAGACTATCTTTAACTCTTTGGCTTTAGTTTTTGGTATAGAGATACTAAAATTTCTATTTCCTGTCTCGTTACTGTAGTCAAATATTTTACTATTTTTAACTACAAGAGCATTATCTATATAGACATCGACTCTGCTCTCAAAGTTTCTATCTTCTATATTTAATTCTATCTTCTCAACATCAAATGGCTCTTTAAAAACATAAGTAAGTGTTGCATTCTCTCTATCATAAGATTTTGCTCTTAATCTCTGCTGGTTTAGACTCTTTTTTAATTGAAAGGGTTTAATAAAATACCCCTCTACTCCTTGACTACTATGCAGACGAATATCTGCATAGTTAGGTTCTGTATTGTTATAAATTTCATTATCTAAAGCCACTTGAACCAGTGTGGGGTTAGATACTTTCTCTATATCTATCTCTTTTTTATAGGGTTGTTGATTTGCTTCTATAGTCCATAGTAATAAAATAGTAAACCATATTATTCTCATAACTCCTCCTCTTTATTCTGTTTGCTCTGATAAAAATAGGATAAACCAAATAAAATAGCACCTAAAATTAGAAAGAGGACTATTCTGTAGATAGAGTCCAAATTTGCCAAGTCAAAAAAGAACGCCTTAAGAATTGCAATAAACAGCAATACTGTTCCTACAATTTTTGCTACCTTAATCTCTTTGAATATACCATAAACAAAAAGTGAAATACCAAAAATTACCCAAAGCAGAGTAATCGCAAACTTTGTAGCTGTAGCATCATAGAGCTTAACAAGATGATAAACCTCGACATTTAAAAAGATAAAAAGTAGCCCCACACCTGCTGTAAGCATAATATTTGATACAGAATAGCTAGCAATTTTACTTTTAGACTCTTTGAATGCAATAAGATAGATAAAGGTTGTTACACTCATAAAAATTAAAAAGTTTATGAGTGAAACCATTGTATTGGAACCATTAATATGAGCAATATTATCAATAAAACTTAAAGCCAATATTCCCATAAAGAGATAATAGACAAATTTAGAGACTTGGCTATAGTCACTTTGGTTAAAGATATAGGCAAATAGTGCAACTATAGCCATAGAACTCACGGAAGAGATATTTAAACCATAAATATTAAATAGCATTGAGGTAATAAATGTGAGCATAATATAAGCACTAAAAAACGAAATCATAAAGAGTGAAAAATCAATCAATGATTTAGAGATATATTCCAACTCTAAATGACTATTTTTCAGGAGTTTATAGCCTGCAAAAAGAGAACCAATAACAAAAAGTGAAGTTACAGCTAGCTGATTAACATAAGATAGCGTTACCAATGCATTAGAGTATAGGTTAAAAGGTAACTCTCCAAAAATATCAAAAGTTAAATATCGAAATAGAGTTATTCCAAAACCAAATAATCCAAACAATCCATAAGTTTGTTCATCACTCTTTGTGGCAATCCAAAGAAGCATTAATGACTCAACCGCCCAAACAATAGTTAAAGAGCTTCCACTAAAAATAAAGGCGGGAGTAACCAACAATAAGGCTATAGATTGAGCCAATACAATATAAAAAAGGTTTTTTAAAAGAATATTGTTACGACTCAATAGAGAAGCATAGCCCAAAAGATAACCTGCCAAAACAACTGTAACACCTGCATAGTAAAATAGCTCAATATCATAGTGTTGAAAAAGAAGCAGAAAGCTCAGAATAGCCACTATAAAATTTGCCCAAAATAGAAATAGTGAAGATTTTTCTAAACGCTCACTCTTCTGCTTAATCTCAGAGATAAAAGGGACAATCGAATAGATGATAAAAAAGAGACTATAGAGTCCAAGTAGTGACACAAAATCATGAACGGTTTGCTCTACCGTTGCGAGTTGAGTCAACGCAGTAATAACAAATGCCATCCATGCTAAAAGTGACCAATTTTTATAGAGTGAAATATAGAGAACTCCCAAATTTAACATTAACATATAGGTTAATAATCCAACATAGTTACCTGAACCTGTACTAAGAAGAAATGGTGTAGCAAACCCACCAATTAGCCCAAATATTGCTGTAGATTTAGCATCAAATCGAATAGAGATAATTCCTGCTAAAACAGTAATAGCAATCATTAACAGATAGGCAAAATTAAGATTAATAAACTTAAACCCATCTAATGCAAAAGCAGAGAATACTGAAAGATAAAGTACTGCTATACCCCCACCAAATAGGGCTTCAGAGAAGAGTTTATGCTTATTACCTATCATTTTGATTCCACCTATAAGCATTGCCATACCAACCCAAACACCAATAAGTACACGCCCCCACATAGGAATCCAATCTTTATCTATAGAGTATTTTAAAAAGAGACCAATTCCTAAAATAAAAGCAACAATGGCAATTTTTAAAATAATATTTCCAAAAAGAAGCTCTTCAATAGAGATTCCCCCAAAACGTTCAGAGACTCTCTCCAGAAAAGGAACTTCAGGCTCAATAGGAGTCTGCTTTTTTTTAATTTTTTTTATATTTTCAGAAGCTTTAAACTCTGCAAGTTGAATATCCAATGGTACACGTGGCTCAAGCCGTTTAGGTTTAACAGAAGAAGGAATCACTACAGGAGTCTCCTCTTTTTGCTCTATCTCTTTTGCATTGGGACGAACCAATCTCTCTATCTCTTCTAGTTTGCTTTGTAGCGTAGAGAGTTTAAATATAATCATAAATAGTAGTATTAAAATCAGTAGGTAGATTAAATCCATAAAGAACTCCTTTAAAGTAAATTGTTAAGATTATAACAGAATTCAACTTAAAGTGTATAGTGATACTTTATGCTTTTAAACATAAGAGATAAGAGCGGTGTATTGATAAACAATACACCTTGAAAAAAATATTTACTCTTTAATCATATCTCCAACCATAAAGGCAAGTTCTAATGCTTGACTAGCATTGAGTCGTGGATCACACTGTGTATGATAACGATTAGCCAAATCTTCAGCTGTAATGGCACATGAGGCACTTCCTGTACACTCAGTTACTTCATTTCCTGTCATCTCTAAGTGGATACCACCTGCTACGGTGCCCATCTCTTTATGAATAGTAAAGAACTGTTCTACTTCAGATAAGATGTTTTTAAAGTCTCTGGTTTTGTAACCTGTTGAACTCTTCTCTACATTTCCATGCATTGGGTCACATGACCAGACAACATTACGCCCTTCATCTCTTACTCTTTTAAGAAGTTGAGGGAAGTATTCAGAGATTTTATCAGCACCCATACGAACAATAAGGTTCAAACGCCCCTCTTCGTTTTCAGGGTTAAGTGCGTCAATAAGCTTAATTAACTCATCTTCTCCCATAGTTGGTCCTACCTTACATCCAATTGGGTTGGCAATACCTCTAAAATACTCAATATGAGCATCTGTTAAATCTCTTGTTCTATCGCCAATCCACAACATGTGTGCAGAGCAGTCATAAAACTTCTTATCGCCTTCTGAATCTTGCTTGGTCAGTGCCTCTTCATAGTTTAAAAGCAACGCTTCATGTGAAGTAAAGATAGTTGTTTGGTGCAGTTGAGGCACTTGATCACTTGAGAGACCACAAGCAGCCATAAATTTCACAGCTCGGTCAATTTTACGACTTAAATCATTATATTTTTGTCCCAATGCATTATCTTTAATAAAATCTAAATTCCATTGATGTACTCTATTTAAATCAGCTAAACCGCCTCTAGAGAAGGCTCTTAGAAGATTTTGAGTTGCTGCTGATTGGTTATACGCACGAATCATATTGTGAGGATTAGGTATACGTGCCTCTTCTGTAAATTCAATACCATTAATAATATCGCCACGGTACGAGGGGAGTTTTATACCATCCATCTCTTCAAAATCTGAAGATCGAGGTTTAGCAAACTGCCCTGCAATACGTCCAACTTTAATAACAGGTTTACCTGTAGCATACATCATGACCATATTCATCTGCAACATTAACTTAAAAAAGTTTTTGATGGTAGGGGTACTAAAATCGGCAAAACTCTCAGCACAATCTCCACCTTGAAGTAAAAATGCTTCTCCACGCCCCACTTTAGCAAGATTTTCTTTTAGTGTGCGTGCCTCTCCAGCAAAAATAAGTGGTGGATATGAGTTAAGCTCAGCCTCTACACTTTTAAGTGCATCTTGATCTTCATAGGTTGGTTGTTGCTTAATTGGAAACTCTCTCCAAGAGCTTGGTGTCCATTTCATCTCTTATATCCTTAAAAATAAATTCCAAAAGTATACCTTAGTTACCGTTTGTTTTCTATTGTTTCTATCAAATATAGTAATATTTTCCCACTAAGAAACCATTTAAAACTCCATTTAAGCATATTTTGTAACATTTTTTTTTACTTCACAAAAAAAACTAATAAAAAGTATCTCATTTACTAGCCATTTATTTACTGTAGATATAATCAAAAAAGATTAAGAAAAAATAACGCTATTACAAAAAAAGGAAAATTTATGCACAAAAACGTACTACTCTCATCTCTACTCTTTACATCTCTTCTCTCTATAGGCTGTAGCAATAACTCCTCTCCTTCTATAACAGATAAAAGCACAACCACCGAGCTTATAAAAGAGGTACCCACAGTCACAACAGAGAGTAATCAAGAGTTAGTAACAGATACTTCTCCACCCAAGAGTGCTGTAGTAGGAACAACCCATCAACTACCAACCGTTCAAGGGGAAACCATCACAATCATTGAGAGAGGTACAGGTTTTAACTTTCCACAATATGAAGGAAAAATTGTTCTTTTACAAGTTTTTGGAAAAAAATGTCACTTCTGCTTTGATGAGATGCCTATTGTCAATAAAATCAAAGATAAATATAGTAGTAATCTGCAAGTTATTGCTATTCAAGCAGAAGATAGAATGTCAAAAGCAGAAGCTTCTGAGTTGATTGCAACACATAATATGCAATATCCTATTATAGATAAACACAATGCTGTAGATTTACTTATTTTCTTACGTGATAAATATGAGTGGGCAGGTTCATTACCATTCCTATTGATTATCAAAGATGGTGTCACAGAACGAGCCTTCAAAGAGGGGAAAGCCTCTTATGAAGACCTTGAAGAGATTATAAAAGAGATTCAATAAAAAAAGTCAACTAGAGAGAAAAACTTCTCTCTAGATTAATGCTTCAGCCAATACTTCATCGATAACAGATACAGGTATAATCTCTATCGCTTTTTTAACCTCATCGGGAATTTCATCCAAATCTCGTTCATAGTTTTTATCAGGAATCAATGCTTTTGTTACACCTGATTTATAAGCAGCAATAAGCTTCTCTTTTAACCCACCAATGGGTAGAACCTTACCTGTTAATGTCAATTCTCCTGTCATCGCAATACGATTATCTACTCTCTTTTCAGACAAAATAGAAGCGATAGCTACCGCCATAGTAATACCTGCACTGGGACCATCTTTTGGTGTTGCACCTTCAGGAACATGAATATGTAAATCGTAACGCTTATAGACCTCGCTTACAGATAATTTTTCTAATGTCTCATTATCTTTTTCATTAAGAGGAATTGTCTTTTTTGGAACCTTTAACATACCATTATCAATTAAAATTTTAACAACAGAGAAAGCAATATATACAGACTCTTTCATTACATCTCCAAGGCTACCTGTTAACTTCACAACCCCTTTACCTCGAAGTTTTATCGCTTCTATTTTAAGAACATCTCCCCCAACAGAAGTCCATGCCAAGCCATTGACCACACCAATAAGAGGAGAGCTATCAACGGAAGAGGCTTCAAATACTTTTTTATCTGCAAACTCGGGTAACTCATCTATATCAATTTTTATCTCTCCATCTACAGAAGAGTCTGTTAAAAGCTTAAGAGCAGACTTTCTCATAAGCCCTGCTACTTTACGCCGTAATCCTCTTACTCCGGGTTCACGCGTATACTCATCAATCAAAAGTTTTAAAGCTCTATCTGTAATCTCAAACTCTTCACTTCTAAGTGCATGTTTTTTTAACTCTTGTGGAATAAGATACTGCTTTGCAATTTCAAGCTTCTCTCCTGGGGTATACGAGCTAACATCAATAAATTCCATTCTATCTCGTAGTGGTGCAGGTATGGCTCCAACATCATTCGCTGTAGCAATAAAAATAGCTTGACTCAAATCAATATTAAAATTTAAATAGTGATCACGGTACTCTCTGTTCTGCTCAGGGTCAAGTATCTCTAAAAGTGCTGAGGTTGGATCCCCTCGGTTACTTCTACCAACTTTATCAATCTCATCTAGCACAACAACAGGATCCATACTTTTTGCAGTAATTAACCCTTGAACCACACGCCCTGGCATTGCTCCTACATAGGTTCGACGATGTCCTCGAAGCTCGCTAACATCTTCTAGTCCACCAAGTGCTATTCGTACAAGCGGGCGATCAAGAGCTTTGGCAATAGAGTTTGCCAATGAAGTTTTACCAACCCCTGGAGGCCCAGCAAAACATAAAATAGTTCCAGCACTTCCATCCAGTACAATCTCTCTTTTTTGTGCCAATTCTCGAACAGAAAAGAACTCTACAATCCTTGATTTTGGCTTCTCTAAAGAGAAATGATCTTCATTTAAACGACGTTGAACATCCAAAACTTTCAGCTCTTTATCGGTTGTTTTTCCAAAAGGTAAATCAAAAACCCACTCTAGATAACTCTGAATTTGACTCGCATCAGCCGAGTCAGGATGCATTCGCGTAAAACGATTTAACTGTTTCTCTATCTCACGATAGGTATCCTCTTCAATATGGGATTCTAAGGCTTTTAACTTCTCTTTAAACTCCTCTATCTCCTCTTCTCGTTGAGCATCAACACCCAACTCTTTATTAATCTCTTTAATCTGCTCTTTTAAAAAGTACTCTTTATTACTCTGCTCAATTTTTGTATGTACCTTAGAGCGTATCTCTCGTTCTACTCTGGCAGACTCCATCTCTTCAACAATA
>Ga0256827_10001702_pt1 | contig 14152 bp, 13 predicted proteins | sample CV84metaG_FD_185977 | JGI IMG/M metagenome (GOLD analysis project Ga0256827, IMG submission 185977) | Hydrothermal vent microbial communities from East Pacific Rise, Pacific Ocean - CV84 | ecosystem: Environmental > Aquatic > Marine > Hydrothermal vents | place: Pacific Ocean: East Pacific Rise... | reverse complement strand
GCTTTCTTCTCCCTTCGAAAGAGGTGGTGGTAATGGGAGAGCAATACCAAGAATGGGGTCGGAAAATTCAGAGCAATTATCTTTTCAATACTGTATTTGTGGGCAGTCCCAAAGAAGAGTATTTAATTTTAATGAAACAAAGATACCAAGAGGGGAAATCTTTGATATATATTTGCGAGAATAGGACTTGTCAATTGCCATATTCATCATTATTTGAAGCTTTAAAAGTTTTGCAATAGCAAGAAAATATTTGATGAAAATACTTGAAAATTTACTCTGCAACGAAGCCCAAATCACTCAAATTCCCATTTGACATATTATACATCCAAGCATGAATAATAGGGAAACCGGTGAGAATAATACTCCTTTTTACGCAAGCCAGATTCGCAATATTCTGACATTGCTCCAATGCATTTAGTCGCGAGAATTCGTCGAGCATTTTGGGCTCGTTTTTTATCTTTCCAAGCTTATCCTGATGTTTGATATAAACGTCTTTAATTTTATTGAGCCAATTATCCATAGCCCCATGCGAATGGTCACTCAAACTGGCCTTTATCCCTCCGCATCCTGTATGGCCTGCTACAACAATATGTTGCACTTTCAGTACCTCTACGGCATATTATCATCATCGGCAGAAATGACATTGGCAATATTTCTATGGACAAAAACTTCGCCTATATCTACTCCCATCAATTTCTCAACGCTCACACGACTATCGGAACAACCAATATAAAGGAAATCAGGTTTTTGCTTGCTAAAATGCCTGCGAAAGAAACCGGGATTTATACGCCTTTTTCTTCGAGCCCACCTCCTATTATGCGAAAATATTTTATTGTAATCTACCATTGATTTGCTTTTGATACTTCAAAAGTAAGGTTTTTTATTTATTGAGGATGTTTTCGCTTTTTCCGACAAACTACAGCAGGCAAAAAACGTTTCCTCTTAACCGAATGTCCTTAAACAGAGCTAAAAATAAGAAACCCTCTCGAAGACTTAGCTTTAATCTAATTTCAATACAGCCAAGAATGCTGTTTGCGGCACTTCTACATTACCAACCTGGCGCATACGCTTTTTACCTTTTTTCTGCTTCTCCAAAAGTTTACGTTTACGAGTAATATCACCACCATAACATTTTGCTGTTACATCTTTACGCACAGCTTTTACTGTTTCGCGTGCAATAATTTTTGACCCAATAGCAGCTTGAATTGCTATATCGAACTGCTGACGTGGAATGAGTTCTCTCAGTTTCTTCACTATCCTACGGCCAAAATCATAGGCATTGTCACGATGGATTAATGTTGATAAAGCATCCACAGAATCTCCATTCAAAAGAATATCCAGTTTCACTAGGTGAGCCGGTCTGTAATCAGATACATGATAATCAAAAGAAGCATACCCTTTAGAGATACTCTTAAGTTTGTCATAAAAATCGAACACGATTTCACCGAGAGGCATATCGAAAGTAAGTTCCACTCTATCGCTAGCCAAATACACCTGGTTTTTAAGTTCTCCTCGTTTATCAATACAAAGTTTCATTACCTGACCCACATAATCACCTTTTGAAATGATTTGTGCTCTGATAAAAGGCTCTTCAATATGATCAATATATTTTTGATCCGGCAAACCACTAGGATTATGCACTTCGGTAGTACCTTGTTTGTGCGTAACTACTTTATAGGATACGTTAGGAACAGTAGTAATCACATTCATATCGAATTCTCTATCCAAACGTTCCTGGATAATCTCCATATGCAAGAGTCCTAAAAAGCCACAGCGAAAACCAAAACCTAAGGCCACACTACTCTCAGGCTCAAATGTCAGAGAAGCATCGTTTAACTGAAGTTTTTCTATAGAAGCTCTTAACTCTTCATAATCGTCAGCATCAACCGGATAAATACCAGCAAATACCATTGGTTTCACTTCCTCAAACCCATCAATAGCAGTTTCGCAAGGTCTATCAACATGTGTTACTGTATCGCCTACATTCACTTCTTTAGCCGCTTTAATCCCAGAAATAATATAACCCACATCTCCTGCTTTCATAACTGTGCGCGGCTCTTGCTGCATACGCAAAACGCCTATCTCATCAGCATGATACTCTTTTCCTGTGGCCATAAACTTCACATGATCTCCTTTATGTATTTCGCCATTAAGCACACGAAAATAAGCAATAATTCCTCGGAATGAATTGAAAACAGAATCGAAAATCAATGCCTGGAAAGGTGCTTTGGTATCCCCTTTTGGCGCTTCAACCCTCTCGATAATAGCTTCTAGGATTTTATCGACACCATAACCGGTTTTACCACTTGCTGGTATAATATCGTCCTCATCGCAACCTATTAAATCGATAATTTGCTCAGAAACATCCTCAGGCATAGCATTCTCCAGGTCCATTTTATTTAATACCGGAATGATTTCTAAATCATTCTCTATGGCTAAATATAAATTCGAAATAGTTTGGGCCTGAATACCTTGAGTGGCATCAACTATCAATAAAGCCCCTTCGCAAGCAGCAATCGATCTGCTCACTTCATAGCTAAAATCAACGTGTCCCGGAGTATCAATCAAATTCAATACATAATTTTCTCCATCTTGCTCATAATCCATCTGTATGGCATGACTTTTTATCGTTATGCCGCGTTCGCGCTCTATATCCATATCATCGAGCGTTTGTTCTTGCATATCCCTATCAGAAACAGTTCCTGTAAATTCCAATAAGCGATCAGCTAAAGTGCTCTTACCGTGATCAATATGTGCAATAATGCAAAAATTACGTATGTTCTTCATTTAGTATTATTAAAATTGAGTGCAAAAGTACGATTTTTTAAGCTAAGGTTTTATTGAAATAATTATCGCAATCATCTTAAGAATAATTTTCATACTTTTGAAAAAATATATCAAAAACAAAACCTTATGAAAAAGATTTTATTCTATTTAAGCATCATGCTCATATTCACAAGTTGTGGTTCTGACAATGCCCAAAAAGAAAAAACAGATACAAATAAAACGGAAGAATCAGCAGCTCAATTTCCGGGACTCCAAGCCAAAGCCAAAGCTATTTTTGGGCAACTACCTCAGCTTGCAGAAAATCCTAATAACCCCATTACAAAAGAAAAATTGACATTAGGAAAAAAATTATATTTCGATAACAGGCTTTCAAAGGACAATACACAAAGCTGCAACACTTGCCATAATGTAGCTACTTATGGTGTTGATAATAGTCCCTTATCGAAAGGTAATAACGGTGGTTTTGGAACAAGAAACTCACCAACAACCTATAACGCAGCATTACATAGCACACAATTTTGGGACGGAAGAGAGCCTGATGTAGAAGCACAAGCAGGAGGCCCTATTTTAAATCCTGCAGAAATGGCTATGCCAAGCGAAAAATCTGTTGTAAAACGCCTTAGCGGTATCGAAGAGTATCATACATTGTTTGCTGCGGCTTTCCCCGACGATAAAAAACCTATTAGCTTTGATAATGTTAAAAAAGCCATTGGCGTTTACGAAAGAACTTTTATCACCCCATCTAAATTTGATGACTATTTAGCCGGTAACAATAGTGCTCTTAATCAGCAGGAGAAAGAAGGCTTACAAACATTTATAAATGTAGGCTGTGTTACTTGCCATAGCGGAAATGTATTAGGTGGTCATTTGTTTCAAAAGTTTGGTTTAATGCAAAACTATTGGGAGCTTACCAATAGTAAGGTGATAGATAATGGTAAATTTGATGTTACAAAAAACGAAGCTGACAAATATGTTTTCAAGACTCCTTCACTTCGAAATATCGAAAAAACATATCCTTATTTTCACGATGGAAGCGTTCAGGATTTAAGCGAAGCTACGAAGATAATGGCTAAACTACAGCTCAATAAAGATCTGAATGATAAAGAACTTAACGATTTAGTTACTTTTATGAATACACTTACTGCTGACATTCCTGCTAGCATTAAATAGTACCAATCGCTTAGTAAAAACGATTTTCAATACAAACCGATACAGGATTTTTTATGAACCCAGATTTGATATTAAAAATCCTCAAACAAAAATTCCCTCATCAGCTTACTACTGATCAAGAGGGACTTTTTGTTGAATTCACTCGTTTTTTAAACCTCGACTCCCCTCACAAACTTTTTGTTTTGAAAGGATATGCCGGAACAGGAAAAACCAGCTTTGTACAGTCGATAGTAGCTACTCTTCCCGGATTAAAAAAGAGAACAATGCTATTGGCTCCCACCGGAAGGGCTGCTAAAGTACTCTCTGCTTATGCTCATAAAAAAGCTTTCACTATTCATAAAAAAATCTATTTCACTGCTATGGATAAAAGCGGTTATATGAGTATGAAACTGAAAGAAAATCTCTATATCGACACATTATTTATTGTTGACGAAGCCTCCATGATATCCGCTTATTCAAGCTCTGAAAACACTCACTTTAATGGAAGTCATGATTTACTTTCTGATTTGATAGAATATGTTTATTCCGGCAACAATTGCCACCTCATGCTTATTGGCGATGTAGCACAACTGCCACCTATAGGAATACATATCAGTCCAGCTCTGGATTTAAAAGGACTCCAAAGTCTCTATCATTTCGATGTTTTTGATTATGAACTGCAGGAAGTAGTCAGACAAGCGGCAGAATCTGGAATCTTATACAATGCCACACAAATAAGAAATATGGTGAGTAATGGAAAAGTGGTCAAGCCTCTGTTTCACTGTGAACCCTATCCCGATATTCAAAATATAGGAGGTCTGGAATTTCAAGAAATTCTTAGCGATACCTATTCAGAATATGGAGAAGACAATATAGTGGTGATTACCCGAAGCAATAAAAGAGCAAATATTTACAATCGTGAAATTCGGAATAGGATACTGTATAAAGAAAGCCGACTAGAAGCCGGCGATTTATTAATGGTAGTCCGTAATAATTATTTTTGGTTGGAAGACACCTCACAAGCAGGATTTATTGCCAATGGTGATATTGTTGAAATAGTACAAGTGAAAAAATATAGCGATTTATATGGCTTTGAATTTGCTGAAGTAGAGGTTCAAATGATTGATTATCCTGATGAACCTTCCTTCGACACCACGTTGCTCCTCGACACAATTACATCTGAAAGCCCATCACTAAATTTCGAAGAAAACAAGCGGCTTTTTCAAGAGGTTATGAAAGATTATAATGATATTGGAAATAAAAAAGCCCGTATTCAAGCCGTAAAAAACAACTCCTATTTTAATGCTTTGCAAGTGAAATTTGCCAATGCTATGACCTGCCACAAAACGCAAGGAGGACAATGGGATGTAGTGTTTTTGGAACAACCCTGGCTCCCTGATGATGAGCTTGATATTGAATTCGGAAGATGGATTTATACTGCTGTTACCCGTGCCACAAAAAAACTTTACTTAGTCAATTTTAAGGAAGACTTCTTTGTAGAAGATATTGACACTTATTAATAGTATTTTTGCCCTAAATAAAAACGATACCACAATGATATTTCAATTTGTTTTATTAGCCAGTTTATTAAGCAATATTTTTTCTCCTCAACAAAAGCAAGAAAACAGTATTCCATATTTCGATTGGAATAATGCTACTATCTATTTCCTATTAACCGACAGGTTTTATAACGGCAACCCAAATAACGATATCAACTTTAATAGAACCGTAACAAGCTCTCCATTACGGGGCTTCAATGGTGGCGATATACAGGGAATTACACAGAAAATAAAGGAAGGCTATTTTCAAAAGTTGGGTGTTGATGTCATTTGGTTCTCCCCAGTTTTGGAACAAATACATGGATGCGTGGATGAAGGACAAGGGAATACTTATGCCTACCATGGATATTGGACTCGTGATTGGACTGCAATGGAACCCAATTTCGGAAATGAAAATGATTTACGGGAATTGATGCAAATAGCCCATGCAAATCATATTCGCATTATGATGGATGTGGTTATCAACCATACCGGACCGGTAACCGATTTAGATCCTGTTTGGCCATCGGATTGGGTTAGAACCGAGCCGCAATGCACCTATCAAGACTCGCAATCAACCATTTCTTGTACATTAGTAAAAAACCTTCCTGACATATTAACCAATCAAACAAAAAATGTAGAGCTACCGAAAAATCTTCTTGAAAAATGGAAATCTGAAGGCCGCTTAGAAAAAGAATTGGCTGAATTAGATGCTTTCTTTAAAAGGACAAGACACCCTAAAACACCTCGATACTACATTATAAAGTGGCTCACTGATTATATCCGAGAATTTGGTATCGACGGATTTAGAGTAGATACTGTAAAACATACCGAAGCAGATGTTTGGTCCGACCTCGCCATAGAAGCAAAAAAAGCATTCCGATTTTGGAAAGCAAAACATCAGGAGCCAATACAAGAAAAAGAGAATTTTTATATGCTGGGCGAAGTGTATAACTACAATATACAATCGGGACCCGATTTCGATTTCGGTGATATCAAAGTAAATTACTACAAAAATGGCTTTCAAAGCATGATTAACTTTGGCTTTAAGGGAGATGCATATCAAGACTATGAAACCTTATTTTCTTCCTATTCCGAAATGTTGCATTCCGAAAATTATCAAGGCATTAGTGTAATGAACTACATCAGCTCCCATGACGACAGTTATCCTTACGATATAAGTCGCAGCCACACTTTTGAATCAGCCAATAAACTCCTACTCTCCCCCGGTCAGGCTCAAATATACTATGGCGATGAAATAGCGCGACCCCTCATTATAAAGAACGCACAAGGCGATGCCAATCTCAGAGGACTCATGAATTGGGACGACAAAGAACATAAAGAACTACTCGAACACTGGCAGAAGCTAGGTAGATTTCGTCAGCGTCATCCAGCAATAGGTGCCGGCGAACATAGGATGCTCATAAGCGAACCATATCTGTTTGTCAGGTCTTATGTAAAAGCTAATATGAGCGATCGTGTTATTATAGGAATCGATTTGCCAAAAACAAGCTTCGTCCTTAATGTGTCAGATTATTATCAAGATGGGAATATGCTGCAAGACAAATATAGCGGGGATTATTATCTCGTTGAAAGAGGTCAAATTCATATTAAAACCGATAAGGGAATTGTTCTATTAGAGCTGTTTAAAAAATAAACTGAATCAACCAATTTTACTGATTCTTTCAAGCTTATCTATATCCAGTATAGTGATGAACCCATTTCTATCTTCCACTATTTTATCTTCTTTAAAAGACTTTAAAATGCGAACCACACTCATGCTACTCATATTGGTGTATTCAGCTAAATCACGACGAGAAAGAGAAATATTAAATTGGTCCTCGTGAAATACATGCTTTCGTAAAAACAAAATCGCTTCAGCAAGTCTTCCATGAAGTTGCTTATGATTATTACTGATTTGAAAATCTAGAAGCACTCTGTTTTGCTCATTAATAGATTGAACAACGTCAACAGCAAAATCGCTATTCTCATGAAATAAACTTTCGAAAGTCTCTATTTCAATACAACATACAGTGCAATCTGTCATAGCCACAACAGTATATTTAGCCATTTTATCTGTAAATAAACTGGCAAGCCCAATCATACGGCCCGGAGTGGAAAATGCTACTATACTATTTTGATCTAGATGATCCATTTCGCGATATACTTTAGCTACTCCATTATTCAAATACAGAACACCTCGGCTATAAGAACCTTGTTTGCGAATGGTCTCCCCTTTTTTATAATTGATACGTAATTTTGATTTCGAAACAGCAATCAGCTGATTGTCGGTTAAATTCTCGAAGCAATCAGCCCGAAACTTGCATCCTAAACATTGGTCATTATGTGAATCTATAGCCATTCATTTATTTTTGAAGCAGCAAAAGTACAAAAAATAACACATGTTATCTTTTATATTGATATATATCAAGTATTTTATTATCCGCTGATATTTTATTCATGATCAATAGTTGATATTCATTGAAACAGGCGACAATATTCATATCACCCTATGTTCATATAAAACTAGCTTCATTTCGTGGTATTTATTAGATATATATGCCGCAAACAAATAATTTTGTTTTCGGATTTAGTATAGGTTCTTGGTTTATAATAAAAATCGCAACTCCTTTACACTCTGACTTTTAATGATTATTCTTTAAGGTTAGAGAAATCTGAGATAAGAAAAATGCTTTTAAAAATAGAAACATGAAGTTTAAAAACTACATTATTATGTTTATCACTCTGATGAGTATTTGGCTGCTCTTAAACAACAGCCTATCATCAGAAGTTGTTATCAGCGGTGTAATTGTCAGTCTGGTTCTTCCTCTTCTTTTTTGTGGGAACTGCGAAGTGTTTACCACTTTAAGATTGAGCCCTAAAGCTATTATTTATTCTTTTCTTTTTCTCTTTACCTTTATTATTGAATTGATCAAGGCGAACGTTGATGTAGCCCTTAGGGTTATTTCTCCAAAATTGCCTATTAATCCAGGTATTGTTGAAGTGAAAACGAAATTAGAGTCGAAAATAGCAAGAGTTGTTCTAGCCGATTCAATTACATTAACACCTGGTACATTCACCATCGAGCTCGATGGCGATTCTCTTTTTATTCATTGTATTGATGTTCAATCAACCGATGTGGTAAAAAACACAGAACTGATTGTAGAAAAATTTGAAAAATATCTGGAGGTTATGTATGGATAATACATTATTAGAAATAGCTGCTAGCATTACATTGCTGAGTATGGCAATTAGTATGTATAGATTTATCAAAGGACCACACAAAGTAGATCGTGTGATTTCTTTTGATGTTATGTCTATCTCAAGCATCGCTTTAATTGTTTTTATTTCAGCTTTAATGGAGAAAATGATTTATCTCGATGTGGCATTAGTTTATGGAATCCTTGGATTCTTGGGTGTTATCATAGTTGCGAAATACCTTGAAAAAGGTTTCTAAATAAAAAAATCGAACTCATGGATCAAGAATATTTAAATATTATAGGAGGTGCGATAGCCATTTTTGGCTCTCTAGTCCTTCTAATTAGCTCGATAGGACTAGTGAGAATGCCCGATTCCTATAACAGGATACAAGTGGGAACAAAAGCCTCCACTATGGGAACTATATTATCCATCATTGGTGTGTTTTTTATCTTTCCTGGATGGATAGGAAAACTCATTGTCCTTATACTTTTTGTACTGATTACCAACCCGGTGTCTTCACATGTTTTGGCACGTGCAGCATATCATATCAAAGTTCCGTTTACTAAGAAAACGGTTATTGATCAGTTAGAGGGTGTTAAAGAAAAAGATGGGCGTAGTGCTCACCTTAGAAAAGTACGAACCAATAAAACAGGAGAATAAAGATATGTTAATAGCAATTGCCATTGTTTTAGGCATCCTTAGTTTGACAGCAGGCTTTATTGCTCTGCATCACGAAAACCTTACTGTGGGGATTATTGCCACGGGTTTGGTGAGTTTATTTGCTTCCATATTGTTTCTTTTATTAGCAGCACCCGATGTTGCTATGACCGAAGCGGCAATAGGTAGTGGACTAACTACAGTTATCTTCTTTTATGTACTCAATAAAATAAGACAAAGAAATGGTTAAGAAGTTTATCATATTACTACTGCTTGCAGGTATGGTTATGATCTTTGTAGATTTATTCCAATCTTATCAAAGTAGCGGAACCTTAAGCCAAAGCGGTGAGTATTACGCAAAAAATGCCGCCAAAGAAGTAGGTGCGGCCAACTTGGTTACTTCTATAGTAGTTACCTATAGAGGACTCGATACACTGGGTGAAGTAAGTATTCTATTTCTTACTGCAGCCATTATCAGCTTTGTCTTTAAATTTAGAGAAGAAGAATTAGACGAAGAAAGAGAAGTGAGGTCGACAAGTGAAATTTTATACAGCGCTACTCAAGTGCTAACGCCAATCATTATGTTGGTGGGTATCTATATTTTCATCAATGGTCATTTAACACCTGGAGGAGGGTTTCAGGGTGGAGCCGTTATCGCCTCTGGTGTTCTATTAATGTTGATGTCGAATCCGAAAATGAAAATCAATCACAACATCATTGGTTTTGTTGAAACCATTTCCGGTGTAAGTTTTGCATTGATAGGAGTCCTTGGAATCGTATTAGCAGGAGGTTTCCTCGACAATAGAATTATGTCGCTTGGAACATTTGGGACATTGCTCAGTGCAGGTGCCATTCCTTTGATCTATATCTTCGTTGGCTTAAAAGTAGGCGCAGAATTGTCTAACATCATTGGGACTTTATCTCAAGCTCAAAACGAAAAAAAATAACTTATGGAATATATCATCATATTAATAGGCTTTGCTTTGATAGCCCTTGGATTATACGGGATTATGTACCTAAGAAATCTGATGAGAATCATCATTGCATTCACCCTATTTAACACCGGGATTAATATAGTAATGGTAAGCATTGGATATATCCGCAATGCTTCTGCTCCTATATTAGACGCTATTCCCGCAAATGGAACAACACCAAATATTGTAGACCCTGTTCCACAGGCTTTGGTGCTAACAGCCATCGTTATTGGCTTGGGAGTTTCTGCTTTAATGCTTTCTTATGTGTTAAAACTACACCAGGACAAAAAATCATTGGATATCAACAATTTTAAAGATTTAAAATGGTAGGACCGATATATATTATAGCAATAGCTCTAGGCTTGGCTTTCACTATGGGATTATTTGGAAAGTCACTAAAAAATGTTGCCGGAGCCTTATTAATGATTGGTTTAGCCACTATGACCTTTATTTCAGGTCAGTGGTTATGGGCTTTCATTAACAACGCAGTTCAATCGACTATGATTTTTACTGCCGGTTTTAAACCTCCTTATTCTATCAATTTACAAATGGGTAAAGAAGAAGCTCTTCTTACGTTCATTATTAACTTGGCAGGATTACTCGGTGGCATGTATTTATACAAAACCTTAAGCAAAAAAGGATCGCAAGCTATGTTGGTGTTCCTCATATTTATTATGAGTATGAACGTAACAGTGATGACGCGAGATATGTTCAACCTTTTCGTTTTTGCAGAAGTAGAAAGTATTGCCCTAGCGGGATTGATATTACTCGTTAGCAAAAGAGAAGCTTTTCAGGCAGGTATTAAATATTTAATAGCTACCGGAATTATTTCAGGCTTGCTATTATTAGGAATCATCTTCGCTTATCAATTTAGCGGTTCGTTAAATATTGCCGATATGACAGCGGCTCATTTAGGAATGGCAAGGGTAAGTGCGGTGTCTGCTTTCTTAATCTTGGTGGCATTCATATTAGAACTGAAGCCTTTCCCTGCCAATGGCTGGGGTTTGGACGTCTATACTGCTGCACATCCCGGTATTGGCGCTTTGGTTTCTGCCGGAGTAGCAACAGCAGGTATTTATATATTGTATAAAATCATGCCTATTGCCGGAGAACAGTGGTATTTTTATGTAAGCCTTATAGGTGCAATTACCTTCATTGGTTCTAACCTAATAGGAACACGTCAAAACACACCAAATCGTTTACTTGGATATTCTTCTATAGGTCAAGTTGGTTTGTTAATGACCGTTTTAGGATTGCAAAATGTATTGGGCGAAAAAACAACATTTATTGTTTTTGGCATCCTCATTAGTCACTATGCAGCTAAAGCAGGTTTGTTTTGGCTCTCAGGCATTTTAAATGCAAAAGATATCAAAGATTGGTCTGCTCTACGCAAAAATCCATTTTTACTTTTCCTATTCGGAACATTTATCTTTGCACTTATCGGTTTCCCTCCATTCCCTTCTTTCTTTGCGAAATGGGAATTGATTATGACTCTTAGCACACACGGTCAAACAGCTTGGATCATTGTTATTCTGGTAGGTAGTTTTATCGAAGGCATCTATCTTTTCCGTTGGTTGGGATTTGCCATCAAACTCAATCACGAACATTTACCTGTCTTCAATATTCCTTGGAATAAAATGATTCCTGTTTGGGTAATGGCCATGGTTCTTTATCTAGTTGGCGTTTACGTAACTCCAATGGTAGAATATGGTGCTTATATCAACTATATTCCTCTTCTGTTTATCTTGGCGATGTTTGCCATCGATTTTCTTCCGGTATATATTAAAAACACCATTTCTATTGCCGGAGTTATTTGGTATATGTATGATATTTGGCCACGCTTCGAAGACGATTTGATGCGCCAAATATTCTTGGTAATTTTCTTAGGCGGTGCTGTATTAACATTATTTGCCGGATATGGTAAAAAAGGCATTCGCCCCGGATTCTATCCTATGGCACTAATGATGTTTGCCGGATTGGTTGGTATTATAGAAGCTAACGGAATGCTCGACTTCTTTTTTAGTTGGGAACTAATGACAGTAGGTTCATATTTCTTGATTATTCGTGGAAAACGATCTATGCCTCACGCTTATAGCTATATTTTATTCTCTATTGCCGGAGCTTATGCCATTTTAATGGGATTTGGACTTGCTTATGCGGGCAATCTAGATGGTAGCTTAAATGCATTGGGTAATATTAGCATACTACCAAGTTTAGCTTATGCTTTATTGGCAGTTGGCTTTATGACCAAAACAGCTTCTCTTGGTCTTCATATCTGGTTGCCTGGCGCTCACGGTGAAGCAGAGTCTGATGTTTCGCCAATGGTATCTGCTATCTTGCTTAAAGCAGGAGTCTTTGGCTTGATGTTATTATTCTTATTCATTGGACCTGAAAACCCTAATGCTACCAAACTTCTTTATGTTTTAGGTTGGGTTGGAGCTTTGACTACTCTAGTAGGGAATATAAGTGCTGCTATGCAAGAAGATGCTAAAAGATTAGCAGCATATTCAAGTGTAGCACAATTAGGATATATTTTATTTGGACTTGCTATTATGACTCAAATGGGTTGGTTGGCCAGTTTCACTTATACCATCAATCACTTTATGTTTAAAGCTATCCTCTTCCTCGTTATTGGAGGAATAGTAGTGAAACTTGGAACACATAATATGTATGAAATGGGTGGTATGATTAAAAAAATGCCTTTCTCGTTTATTGCAGTTTTAATTTCTATTATCGTTATTGGTGGTATTCCTCCATTATCAGGCTTTGCCGGAAAATGGTTGTTTTACAATGCCATTATCGAAAAAGGATGGTATTTCCAAGGAGCCATTATCTTCTTTGCAGGTATTATTGCCTTCCTTTATCTATACAAACTTATTCATTCAGTTTTCTTAGGACAGCTGAAAGATAATCATAGAAATATCACTGAGATCAGTGCCTGGATTTTGGTTCCGGTATACGTCCTTCTTATTGGTATTATGATTTTCTCAGCATTCCCTCAATATATATTACAACCGATTGGAGAAATGTTAACACCTTATTTCCAAGGCAACGAAATTCTTGCTTGGGAAGGAACCAAAGCTTATACAAAACTAGGCTATTGGGATCCTGAATCAATTATGGTCGTGGTAGGAACAGCTTTCATACTAATATTGATTTGGCTGATTAAATTGAGTGCAAAATCACAGAAAGTAAAACAATTTAATATTGTTTATGCTGCTGAAAGACCATTCAGACCTGAAACAACACATGTTAGTTATAATATGTATGCCGGTTACAAAAAAGCACTAGGTTTTCTTGTAGCTCCAGGCATCACCAATTTCTGGGATACAGTTAGTCAATGGCTATTAGATACTGCTGGTTGGATGAGAAGAATATATGGTGGTAGCATTCAGAACTACACATTACATGTGATTTTATTTATAGTATTATTTTACCTTATTACAATAGGAGGATTGTAAAATGGATTATAGTTTAACAAAATTTCTTTGGACACTGCTAGGCTTGTTCATTGTATTAAACTGGGGGATGCTGATGAGCTCTACCATGAGAAGAATTGGTGCGCGTGTTGCCGGTAGATATGGTATCCCTTGGTATCAACCCTGGATCGATTTAACGAAGTTGTATTCCATGCGTTCTCAAATTACTCATGGTGTAATGTTCTATATAGGACCTGCATTTCGATTGATGGGTGGTATTGGTATGTTTCTTTTTATGCCAATGATATTTGGTTCCGATTTATGGTCAAACTATTCATTCTCCGGAGACCTTATCCTTATCCTTTATTTCCAATTCTTTGGAATGCTGGGAATGGCTTTGGGTGCCGGTGAAGGCGGACAACCATAT
>Ga0256827_10001701_pt1 | contig 14152 bp, 15 predicted proteins | sample CV84metaG_FD_185977 | JGI IMG/M metagenome (GOLD analysis project Ga0256827, IMG submission 185977) | Hydrothermal vent microbial communities from East Pacific Rise, Pacific Ocean - CV84 | ecosystem: Environmental > Aquatic > Marine > Hydrothermal vents | place: Pacific Ocean: East Pacific Rise... | reverse complement strand
TTGATTTTTTTTTCATATACGGGTTTTTTATTCTGCTTCGTTACAAGATAAACCGTAGCTTTAGCAAATGGATAAAATTCTCCACAAAAACTGATAAATCCCTCTTGAATTATCAAAGTATAGTTTTGTGATTTTTTCTTAAATTCTAAAGTTATACTATCATCAATAGAGTCTTCATCATCCTCATAAATAATTTTAGTAACTCTTTCAAATCGTATATTTTCATCAATTCCATAGGCTAATCCTACATCATAATAGTCTGCAAATTTTGAAATTATTTTCATGGTTTTTCCTTTCTAGGTAATATATCAAAAGAGCCTTACTAACGAGAAAAAATGCGTCATACCCCATGTCCTCTCTAATCCCCCTCCCCAAAAACAGGAATTCCAAACCCCTCTTTGCTCCTAAACTCCAACTCATACCCCAAAGCATCCAATATAATATCCAAAGTCACAACAGAGACAGCTCCCATTTGACCTCGTTCTAACTTGCCCAAAGTTACACGGCTAATATTGGCTAAATTTGCCAAAGACTCTTGGGTTAAGCCTTTTTCTTTGCGTAAGAGTCTTATCTTTTTTCCTATCTCAAAAATTTTCACGAGGTAGCGCCTTGTATGTTTTTTCATCCAATGAAATTTGCCAACTCTTTAACATTTTTGAGGCTATGGGTGCGAACTTTTTATCTTGATTTATTATCTCTTTTAGCTCCTCGATACTCTCTTTTAGAGCTTTTTGACAAGTTTCATAATATTGCATAGCTTTTGCTTTGGAAAAATAACAATGCTCCACACCAAAACGAACAAGCTCCTTTTTCCCCCACCAAACTTTTTTGCCAAACATCATAAGAGCTGGTTTGTCTCTATAGATATAGGCTGTGGTAGTTACTATATCATACGCTGGTGCAAAACTAATATTTTTGAAATTATTATCATAGATAACCCCAAAGTTTTTGAGATGAGCATCCCCATTTTTAAGCAGATAGTTCATCATAACTGTTTTATAAAACTGCTCCATTGAGTGCTGTTTATTGGTTGTTACGGCATAAATCAATTTGGCTATCTGTTCATAACTACCACTATACTTTTTGTCTCTATTTTTGCCCAAAAGCACCAAAACCTCCTCAAAACCTATATACTCATCACTCTTTTTTTGATAATTAAACTTCTCTACCAAAAGAAATTTAGCATTTTTAGAGAGTTGAATATGTGGTATAGTTACTCCTGCTCTTTGAACGGCTCTCATGCTATGGTACTCATTTTGAGCCAAACAGGGGTACTCATCTCCCCATGTCTTGACGATATACTCTTTTAAAACCAATGTCTCTTTATCAATGGCTAAGGCTAAAGTTTTGGGTTGTACCCCTGAGATGGCATTTTTGTCTAAAAAAGTCTGTAATACCTTTAAAAATGTATCCTCTGTATCATTTTCCAAAAGCTCATCTATATCAATAGCCTCAAACATCTTCTGCTCAAAATCACTCTTGAACCTCAATCGCCCCTCTATATTGGGAGCTAAATAGGAGAGTATCAAAAAATCATTCATATACCCATGATCTTTGCTCAAAAAGTTTTTGAATATCTCAAACAGATATCCCTCTGGCATATTCATCTCAAAGATAGGATGTAGATGATAATAACTAAGATAGGTACTCTCTCTAAATGGCATACTCAAAGAGATAGCTTTGGCATTTTTAACATAGTTAAATCCATACTCTCGATTACTTTCATTGAAAAAAAGTTCACCTGCTTTTTGGTTTTGGATAGAAATCTCTATTGGGTTCATTTTGGCTCTTTTTGATAAGTTTAGTTATCATTATAACTATTTTCTTATGAAATGATAATTGAAATTATCATTTGTTAGCTATTTAAGCAAATCAAACCTCAATATCTACCCCAAACTCATCCATTAGTAGATTCCGTCTTAAAAGGTAGGATACCCTACACCCAAAGATTATCAATAAGACGAGTCTGCCCTACTCTACATGCGACTAATATAATAGTATTGCCTATCTCTACTCTATCTATAGACTCAAACTGACGATTGACAAGAGCTACATACTCTATCTCTACCTTTGATAATACTGCACTCATCTCATCTTTGATTTTAGTAGTTCTATACTCTTTTTGCATAATCATATCAGTAGCTTTTTTTAGAGAGCGAGATAGACTCAATGCTCTCACTCTCTCCTCTTTGCGGAGATATATATTTCTACTACTAAGGGCTAGACCATCACTATCTCTTACTATATCACATGGGACTATCTCTACATTTATAAAGTAGTTACGAACCATCTGCTGAATTAGTGCCAACTGTTGGGCATCTTTTTTGCCAAAATAGGCTCTGAATTTCGATGGTTTATTATAGGCGATGAGATTTAGAAGTTTCATCACAACTTGAAGCATACCATCAAAATGACCTGCCCTACTGCTTCCCTCTAATATATACCCTCTCTTGGAAGGAGCTAATATAGCCAACTCATCAGACTCATATATCATCTCAATAGTCGGCATAAATAGAATATCTACTCCTGCTAGTTGACAAATTTTACTATCTGCTTCATCTTTTTTGGGGTATTTATCAAAATCTTCACCCTCCAAAAACTGTGTAGGATTTACAAATATCGAGACTACTACTGTGTCATTTTTGGCTCTTGCCTCTCTAATCAAACTCAAATGCCCCTCATGCAAAGCACCCATAGTAGGGACAAACCCCACACTACCACTTATATCTCTTGTCTGCTGATATAATTCTTCTATTGATGTTACAATAATCATCTAAACCTCTAAACTTTTTGAAAATTATACTATTTATTAATAATATAATGCTATAAATAATTATGAATAATTTATTAGAAGCTATTAAGCACGACAACCTTGTTATGATGAGAAAGATATGTAAGAGCGGTCTTGACCTTACTACTCCTATAGATATGGGTATAGAGTATGGACTAGAAGACCCCGATGAGACAACCATACTCTTCTATGCAATACGAAAACAAGCTTCAATAGAAGCTATAGAAGTACTGCTAGAGTATGGAGTGAAGATTACAGAGATTGATCCTGATGGACTCAGTGCCATCGATGTTGCGATCAAATTTAGACGAGAAGATGTGGTTAAGTTCTGTATTGATAAGGGGATGGATGTCAATGAGACACATCGTAAGAGTGGTATAACACCAATGTTACTTGCTGCCTGTTTCAACAACACGACTATTGCAGAATTACTTTTGCAACATGGAGCAGACATCAACTCTAAAGATAGATCAGGACTTACTACAAAAGATTATGCCAAAAAATTGGGTCAGAAAAAGATGTTGGACTTCTTGCATAAAAGAGGAGCAAGACACAACCTATATGCAGAGGAGGAGAACCCGATACCTATTAAAAAAGAGTTTAACATGGAAAATAGAGAGAAACCAAGTGATGATATGGGATTTGACTCAATTTAAAACTTTTTTTAACAATCTACATATTTTTTACATTTTTTTAATATACAATGCTTTTATGAGTATAAAATAACTCAAATAAGTAAAAAGGATAAAAAATGAAAAAAATTATACTAGTTATAATGTTCCTTTTTTCTGCAAGTTTGGCTGATTCAGTGCTACTTGTAAAAAAAGGATGGCAACTCATAGGCTCTAGTAGTTCACTAAAAGATATGTCCAAATTTGAATCTAAAGATGTAGAGCAGGTTTGGCATTTTGATGCTAAGAGTCAGAAGTGGTTAGGCTACTCTCCTGATAGTGATATTCAGGCAAAAATAGTTGAGAATAGCTTCTCAAAACTAAATAGCTTAAAGAGTTGGCATGGCTTTTGGATCAAGAGTAAAAAAGATTGGGCATTGACTCTCGATAATAAATCTCTAGATACTGCACCATCTGATGAAAACCAAGCAAAAGATATAGTAGAACTCAAAAAAGGATGGAATCTAATCTCCTTACCTGTGGACTCCGTTCTATCTGCTGATATATTCAAAGATATGACCGTATGGAAATATAACCCTAACCGAGAGTGGGAACTATATGACAAAGATGAGAACCAAGAGGATTTTCCGAGACTAGGTCATATAAAAAACTCCGATGGTATTTGGGTCAAAGCAGACCAAGACACAAATATCTCTGTCATGCAAGAGGCATCAAAACTTCACAACTTTGCAAATACAAAAGATATGGAATCATACATCAAAGATATGGCATGGATATATAATCGTCCATACTGTGGGATAGAGCCTTTTGCTCTAGCTACAAGAACAAATGATACCCTAGCTGTAGCAACATCAGCAGAACCTGCAATGGCAGAATCAGATGATAGTACAAGTACAGAGGTAAAAAATGCATCAGGGACTAATCTACAAGAAGAGGATGTAGATGAGGCAGATATAGTCAAGCACAATGGGGTAAATATTTTTTACACCTATAATAGCTACCAAAATAAAGATATATACATCACCTCATTTAGTGAACTAGCAAAAAATAATCAAAAACCTATTGATAAGATCTCATTTAGTGACAATAGAAATATAAACTCACTCTACTTAGTCAAAGATAGACTTATCGTACTCTCTACCCAAAATAACTATACAAGAGAGAATGTAGAAGTAGTGGATGGAGAGATAACACCCATGCCTTATCCTGACTATGATGTTCAACAAATTTTAGTAGATATATTTGATATATCAGATATGAATAGTATCAAAAATATCAACTCATATAAAGTTGATGGAAATATGATCACATCACGAGTAGTAGGAAATAATCTATACTTAGTTAGTAACTTCTCACCTAGAGTTAATATAGAGTATCCAAAAGAGTATATTACTTTGCCAGAAAAGTGTAAAGGATTTTTTGAAGTAGAGAAAGATGTATACTATAATCAACCTCAAAACTATAATGACCCAAACTACTATGCTGAGTGCTATAATATCAATAGAGATTATGAGAGCAATAGATACTACCGTTATGACTATGAGAATCCTATTGTCAAAGTTATAGATCTCACACCAGAGATAGAGGGAAATGATCTAGCAAGAGAAGCTCTAATTGAGCCATCAAGACTATATGCACCATCAAAACAAGATCAATCAACAGCTATTACAACTATATCAAACATATCTATTAGTGATGGGAAATATCAAAAGAGTAGCTCATTTATAGGATATAGCTCAATCCAGTATGCTTCATCAAAAGCTCTATACTTAGTATCAAATCAATATCCAATTTACTATGATTTTAACAACTACAAAGAGCGATCCTCAATCTATAAGTTTAACTTAGATAGTGAACTAAGCTATAAAGGTATAGGTTCTATATATGGTCATGCACTTAATCAGTTTGCACTAAGTGAGCACAATGAGATATTACGCATAGCCTCAACAGAAGGTTTCTCATGGGGTGCAAGTGGGACAAACAATAGTATCTATACTCTAAAAGAGAGTAGTGGTCTACTATCTATCCAAGGAGTGTTGAGTGGTTTAGGTAAAGAGGGAGAGAGTATAAAATCTGTACGATTTATGGGAGATAGAGCATTCATTGTGACATTTAGAAATACCGATCCTCTATATACGATAGATATGAGTAACCCAGAAGCACCAAAAAAAGTAGGTGAACTAGAGGTAAATGGATACTCTGCCTATCTTCATCCTGTTGGAGAGAACAAACTTTTGGGTATTGGTCGTGATGCTGACTCAGAGGGAAATGTAAAAGGTCTAAAAGTAGAACTTTTTGATATTAGTGATTTTGCAAATCCAACATCACTAGATAGTATCACCTATAGTCAATCTACAGGAAGTGAACTAGAGTATAACCATAAAGCTTTAGCATATAGAAGTAGTGATGATCTATTTGCCTTCCCTTATCGTGTATATGGAGATCGATATAGTGACTACCAGACAAGTAACTATCTAGGAATATATCAGATAGAGAATGATCAACTAACTAAATATAAGGCAATTGAGGACTCATCTAATAACTGGGGAGAGCATAGAGGTCTAATTTTTGATATAAAAGATAGAACCTATATTAGCTTCTTTAGTCGTGACTCAATAATCACAAAAGAGCTAGGTAGTGTACTACCACAATAATTTATGAAAGGATACAATATGCGTTATTTATTTATAGGAGTAATTTTATTAGCCTTTATAGGCTGTGGATCAAGTAGCAAAAAAGATAATGGAGGTGACACTATTGTCACCCCCGCTTCACCCAAAACAACAGATAGTAATAAACAACCACCTGCTATTCCAAATATATAAAGAGCAAGATATATCTACAACATAGATATATCTGCTACAACTCTACCAGGATTTTGAAGATCAAAAACTTTGACATCTACATCATATCTAAGCTTTATAAAAAATCTATATCCATTATCATCTAAATACTCATCAAAATAGATCTTCTCTATTAGACTATCCTTAGAAAAATTTGGTAATTTTGCAGAGAAACCACGATAACCATGTATAACAGCTGAGATCAACTGCTTCTCAGGAAGATAAGTAAAGTAGTAAGTTCCCACTCTATCAACTTTTTCTCCTAAAAACTCATTTGTCTCATTCCACTTATAACTATCAAAAACTAAACGAATAGAGTCCTCTTGCTCATGTACTCGGATAGTACCCAAGTCCAATCCATCACTAGATACTCCTCCTGTAAATTTTGTAGCCAAGGACTCTCTTTCAATGTATTCAGCTTTAGGTGCATATCTATCGTTAAATGTTGTATCATCTCCTACTGTACTATTTGTATCTGTTTTATAACCTGTCTCACAAGCCATAAAAAATACCAAAATAGATGAATAGATTAGTAATCTTTTCATAATAACCCTTTTTTATCTTTTTAAACTATTTTCCTGCTCGAACACAACGGACAAAATACTCTGTCTGCTTATGATTGTTCAAAGCTTCACCAAAACTAAAATCTACATACCATGCTTTAGTTAACTCTCCTAAAAATGTAGTAGATGACCAATATGGTTCTGCGTTGGTATAGTTAAAAATAGGATTTATAGGAAACTCAGACGATGTATAATCTACAATATCCAAAAGTTCATTTTGGTTTGGAAGTCTCCAATCCTTTTTCCCATCTAAACTTAGATCCTCACAATACTCTATCGCCTTATCCCAAGATTTTTTACTAATCCTACTAACCTCGCTATTATCTTGCCACTCCAATTTAGTCTCACTATCAACAACTGTATTATCACCAACTCTTGTCAACTCTGCTTGAAGTAGAACAAATCCACATACCATTAAAAAAAATAATCTCATCTGCTACTCCTACTTTTCTCTAACACAACGAATATAATATCTAACATCTTTATCAAGATGCATTGTATAACCATAATTAAAACGAACTGTCCAAATACTATTATCAATCTTTGTTGATTGAGAAGATGTCCAATAGATATTAGTTGTCGAAGCTACATTCTTGAATTTAGGATCAAGAGATGGAAAACTTTTTGAAAAAGATACAATAGATTGTAACTCTTTAATATTAGGTACTCTCCAATCTTGATATCCTCCTAATACTAATTCATTACAATAGGCTGTTGATAGATCCCACTCTCGCTTATTGGTAGAGACCTCTTTGTTATCTTGCCACATTAGACCAGTTATATTATCTACAACTGTCTCTTTGTTATTATCTCTTGAGTATGAAGGGTCAACACCTTTTTGGTAATACCCATCATCCTCAATAACCTCATCTAGTTCAACAAGTCCTTTAAGATTATAACTTTGGGTCTGTCCTGTTTTCTTGACACCTTTATCATAAGTTACTTCTTTGATAGGAGCTACTTTAACGGGCTCTGGATCTCGAACAAAAACAATTTCTGCATCTTCATCTTTATCTTTATCAGAACCAGAACCGCCACCTCCCCCACATCCAATGAGGGATATAAACACCATAGTTGAGAGTAAAAGCTTTATATATTTCGATTTTTTCATTATAAAAAACCTCCTGTTTAAATAAGTTAAATATAATAAATAATAGCAAAAAATAGTTTTAATCAACATGAAAAGTGATTAATCGGACATTTTGAGCATCAAAAGTCAAAGGTAACACCTGCACTTATAGTATCTAAATCAGGTGCATTACTTTTGACAACCAACCGTTCATAATCGATAAAGAGACCTACTCCCTTCTCTTGATTAGCTTCTCCATCAAATGGGCGTGAGTACTTCCCATCTTTGGCTTGATCTGAAGAGAGATCAACTTCGACCCCTCCACCAAGAGATATACCCTCTGCATCAATATGCTGTAGAGAGCCTCTGGTTTTCGTCTTAGCTGCACCGATCAAAGCATAGAGATTTGTTGAGCTTAGCACAGGTATCATCGGCTTCAAAAAGACTCCTACATGAGTAATATCTACAGCATCTGTATCTCCTACAGTTTTCATTCCTCGTGCTTCAACTCCTATGTATCTGTTAAAATCATATCCAACTCTAGCAAGTAGAGCAGCATTGGTTTCTGTTCCAGCTCCACCTTTTTTGCACTTACAATCACTCTCATATTTGGCTCCAGTGATACCAAGTCCTGCATAAAATCCACTCGGATTAATCTCTTTCTCTACTACTTTAGGTTTAGGGGTCTCTATCTTTTTTGGTTCTATATATACAGGCTCGTTGATCACTGGTTCAACAACTGCCTCCTCGGCTAATCCTGCATCTTCTGTTTCGTATATAGTAACAGGTTGGATATCTCCTCCTGCAAATCCAAAAGTTCCAATTGAAATTAAGGTAATAATTGATAATTTAATATTTTTCATATGATTCCTTTCTTAAAAAAATATAATATATAAAACTCAATTATATCAAAACTAAAATTTTCTTTAATTTAAAATACTAATTTATTATTTTAAATTTTCTTTTTAATAGATAATATATGACCATAGAGAGCATAATCATAATCAAACTTTGAAGCTGTCCCATAGTTAACCAACCCCCATAAAGAAAGCCTAATTGGATATCAGGAGCCCTCCAAAATTCAGCTATAAACCTTGCTGTACCATATAGAACACCATAGATACCGATTAATGCACCATCAAAGCTTTTTCTTTTTCGATATAGATAAATAATAGTTGCAACCAAAATACCCTCTAAAAATGCCTCATAGAGCTGAGATGGGTGTCGTAAAACTCCATCTACATAGATTCCCCAAGGAAGATCTGTCTCTCTACCTATTAACTCCTGATTCAAAAAGTTTCCTATCCTACCAAATACAAAACCAACTGGCACAGAGAGAGCTACAACATCTATAATTCGGTGAAGCTCTCCAGGATATTTTCTACTAAATAGCAGTGAACCGATAATTGCACCAACTACAGCACCATGATAGCTCATTCCTCTAATACCAACAAACTCACCATTCCTAAAAGGGTTAAAAATCTGCCACGGCTCAGAGAGATAGTGAGCATTGTTTGGGTCATAAAAAAGTATATACCAAATACGAGCCCCGATAATAATACCCACTTCAATCCAAATAAAATAATTATCTATAATCTGCTCAGGTATCCCTATAGAATCTTTTTTTATAATCCACTTAGCAAACCACAATGCAGTGAGAAGTGCTAAAATATACATCATACCATACCAATGTAGGGAAATAAAGCCAAAATTAAAAGCAACAGGATTAAAATTTTCGTAAATATGATTCCAGTATTCCAATTGTTTTCCTCTGTAAAATTTGGAATAAGTATAACCAATAAGAGTAGTCAAATAGTTAAAAATAATTATGCTGTTAATAAATGATTAATTTTTCATTTGTTGATGATTAACAGTACTCTAGTATAATTCAAACATAAGAAGAACGACCAAGTGTCATCACCATTGTTCACGAGAATTTAGTATATAATAAACTCCTTTCTGAAAAATATATACTCCCTTGATAGAACATTTTTAGACCTCCTTTGTAATAAACACTCGTGAGCAATGGTGATGATATAACTTTTATTCAAAATTAATCTCTCAAATGATACCATTGCAATAAGATTTACTCGACCAAGGATTTATTATTATAAAAATTTTAATGATAGAAGATGATTATGAACTCTCCCAGATTTTAACCGAATACCTAAACAAATTTGATATTGATGTTATCTCAGCAGAAGAGCCATATATTGGACTCTCTTTACTTACTCAACACAAATTTGATCTGATTATTTTAGATCTAACCCTTCCTGGAATTGATGGACTAGAAGTGATACCAAAAGTGAGAGAACGCTCAAATATTCCTATTGTTGTCTCATCTGCTAGAGATGATATTACAGATAAGGTGATTGCCCTTGAAAGAGGTGCTGATGATTACATGCCAAAACCCTATGATCCAAGAGAGCTTGTGACTCGTATCAAGACTATCCTAAGACGAGTACAATCAAACAACAATGATCAATCAAGTAAATCACTATTTGAACTAAATCAAAATGCAAGAAACATCACTTTTGATAATAAACTTCTGGAGCTAACGGCTGCTGAATTTGATATTCTCTCTATACTAATCAAAAATAAAAACTCTGCCGTATCAAGAGAGCAGTTACTCTATGATAGTGAACACATTGATGACAATAGTTCTATAAAAAATATCGATGTTATGATCTCTCGTATTAGACATAAACTATCTCATATAGACAAGGAGAACTCTTATATAAAGCCTGTTAGAGGTATAGGATATCTACTAACCGAAAAAGTTTGATAATATGAAAAATATATCGGTAAATGCGTTTATAAATATTCTTTTTACCCTAGTACTCTCTCTGTTAGTTACAGCTCTTTTTATCTTTATATCTTGGGATAAAGAGAGACAAGAGAAAGAGGAACTATCCCGTTATCAGCTCATATCAAATGCCCTACTCTCCACAGCACAACTAAATCCAAGTCCAGAAAATCTTGAAAAATTTTATAAAAGCTCATTTGTAAAACCTGTAGCGATCAACTCAAATCGTCTCTTAATTTTGAGTAAAGGTGATCCTATATTTAAAAAAGATACAGTCTATGGAAGTATGCATATTTTTGCTGTAGGAGATAGTCACTATATCTACCTAGAGAGATATGGTTATAATCTTATGCTCAAAGATATAAAATCAAAAACTATTCGTCTCAAAATTACTATTTTAGTCGCAGTACTTATTGGAATACTTTTTCTATTTTTATACATAGCTATCACAAGAAAACTCTCCCCTCTCAAAAAACTCAACCAACAGATTTCAGAGTTTGCAAAGGGAAATATGCAGATCAAAATTACCTACAAGAGTGCAGATGAGATAGGACAGATAGCACAGAGTTTTGATGATGCTATTCACTATATAAAGACCCTGTTAGAGTCCAAAAATCTCTTTATGAGAAATATGATGCATGAACTCAAAACTCCTATTACCAAGGGTCGAATAGCGATAGAAATGGTAGAGGATGGTAGCAGTAAAAAGACACTCATCCGTGCATTTGAGAGGATGAATGAACTCATCGATGAACTAGCACATATTGAGAGACTCACAACACAAAGCTTCCAACCAAAACTTAAAAAAGTAAGCATAAATTATATAGTAGAAGAGAGTCTATCTCTTCTACTACACAACAAAGAGAATATCTCTATTGAGACAAAAGATGAGATTTTGACCACCGACCCAAAACTACTATCTTTGGCACTAAAAAACTTAATCGACAATGCTATAAAGTATGGGGAAGACTCTCATGCAACTATAAAGACAGATGGAAAGTTAATCAAAGTTTTGTCAAAAGGGAGAAGCCTAGAACACCCACTAGACTACTACTTAGAGCCATTTACTCAAGAGGAGAAACGACAGAGTGGCTTTGGGTTAGGTCTATATATCGTCAACAATATCACCAAACGACTCAACTACAAACTTGCCTACTACTATAGAGATGGGTATAATGTATTTGAACTCAAAAAAGAGTCATAATCTTCTCATAGAGGAGTCTCCTCCTTCGGTCGATATAGCTCAATAAGTCTCTTAAGCTTATTTTTGTCTATCTTGACCTTCTCTCCTTGTCTCTTAGCATAAAGATCTCGTACCATATCCTCTATGACTCTACTTTCATTCATCTTTGGATATAGTATACGAAGAGCCTCATCAATATCTTTTCCAAATTTTGGTCTAAATCTAAAAAATGAAAAAGAGAAGATTTTTTGCATAATCAGAGTAAAAATCATCCCCAAAACAGATGCCCCAGCCAACATTGACCAATCAGGAATATTCCAAGTTATAGAGTGACCTTTTGCTTGTATCTGATATGAGCTGTTGCTATTTTGATCTATATTATCTTTGGTATATACAGTAGGATGAGTAGCCTCTTTTGATGCTCCTATAACTTTGACTAGATGCTCTTTAGTTCTTAAAATATCGATCTTTTTGGTTTTGTAGTTATAGACTCGTATGGTTTGAGAAGGGATAATAAAATCACTATTAGCAATAAAAACAAAACTCTTTGCAAAGTGACTCAATAGCTTACCATCTACAACCTTACTCTCTATAATAGCACCGTCACCATAGACAGTCACATCATCTATATCAAAGACTACCCCCTCATAATCCTCCAAGCTCCCTTCACCATCTATCTCTATTTTTAGATTGAGTGGTTTGTTTGCTTTTACCTCTATAGTATCTACACTATCTTTTAGTTTATAATCACCTATAATGTCATACTCAGTACGAGGTTTAAGCACTTTGACAACAGGAGAATCAGAGATTACTTTACTCACTTTGGGAGCATCAGAAAAATATCCACCAAACTCTTTTTTGTTATTACTTTGAGAGACCTCTACACGAGCAGGATCTATGGTTATATTCCCCTCCACTTTAGCTATAAGGAGATATCTTAGCTCCATATATGTATATTTGCCCTTGTTATAGTTTTTTTGTGTACCAATCAATCTCTTAAAAAAACCTTTGAACTTTGGCTCTTTATAACTAATATCCAAGACATTGATACTGATTTTTTGTCTAAATTTAATCACCGCAACAAGAGGCTCACCTACATAAACTCCACTCTTGTTTAGTTTCATCTCTATAGCAAAATTTTTAGATAAAGATGCTCTTTTTTTACCCTTGATAACATGTATATTAATTGGCTTACTAAACTTTATCACACCATCAATCTCTATCTGAAAAGAGGGTATTGTCATATTATGTTCAGCTCTAAACTCCAATATCAAAGACTCTGTTGTCAACATTTTGGCTTTGCCATTAATAGTGGTCAAACTTGTCCCGTTTCTACGGCTAGAGTTAAGCACCCTTACTCCTGCAATATAAGGAATATCAGGTAGTGTCTGTATATCCTCTCCTATCATAGAGATAGTCAAGATTACGCTCTCTCCAACAGAGACCTCCTCATTGTCCACAGAAGCATATACACTACCTGCATATAGTAGTGCCGATTGGCATAGTATCAAAAGTAATACTACTCTACCAAGGATTTTTCTTATCATCTCTCTTCTCCTTTGGCTCTGCTAACTGATACATCATAGTGGGCATCCTCTTCTCATTTAATTTTTTCATTAGTCGTTTTAGCTCTTTTTCTGTCAATCTCTCTTGAGGTGTTTTTCTATTTTTATTCTCTCTTTTTTTGGCACTATTGGATCGCTTATTACTATCAGAATTCTTGTTTTTATCATCCTCTTTCTCTTTGTCTTTTTTCTTATCCTCTTTTTTCTTTTTTGGCTTTTTCTTCTTTTTTTTGTCCTTTTTTTTCTTATCTTTTTTTTTCTGTTCCTCTTTTTCTTTATCCTCTTTTTTCTTTTTTGCCAAATCAAGATTATATTGTGTACTCTCATCCTCTCTTAGACTCAATGATACCTCATAACTCTTGATAGCCAAGTCCAAATCACCTTTTTTAAAGTATGTATTCCCAATATTGTATTCTCTCGTAGCTTCATCAACACCTTTTGCTTTTTGATAAAACTCCAGAGCTTTATCATACTCCCCTGCTTTATAATAAGCATTAGCTTGATTGTATCGCACAGTAGGGTCATCTTTTTTCAATAGACCAAAAATTTTTGCACTTTGGGTATAGTTACCTCGACTATAAGCCCTATTTGCTCTATCAATAGTCTGAAAAGGCAACAGGTCAGCCAACAGTACAAGAGGAAGAAGTAGATATAGTAGTTTCAAGTAGTTTTCCTTTTTCTAGGCAAAGAGATAGATCCC
>Ga0256827_10001700_pt1 | contig 14152 bp, 10 predicted proteins | sample CV84metaG_FD_185977 | JGI IMG/M metagenome (GOLD analysis project Ga0256827, IMG submission 185977) | Hydrothermal vent microbial communities from East Pacific Rise, Pacific Ocean - CV84 | ecosystem: Environmental > Aquatic > Marine > Hydrothermal vents | place: Pacific Ocean: East Pacific Rise... | reverse complement strand
TTTAATTTCTCCTATAATTTTATCTTTTGTTAAATCTACAACTAACTCCTCTTCAAAAATTAAATCGGTTTTACCATACATTTTTAAAAGAGCCTCTTTACAACTCCATAAAGTTGTTAGTGTTTCAATTTTGTTAGTACTATTTTCAACAAAATTTAACTCCGATTTACTTAAAAACTTGTGCTTAATTCTATCTATTTTTTCTCGCTTTTGTTCAATATCTAGTCCAATATATTGCTTATTACTTATTAAAACCCCCACAACTCCGTACGAATGACTAATGCTAATTTGTTCGCCTGTAGTTAAACTTGGTTTTCCCTCTTCATTGTAAATTATTGATGAATTTTTATTGTAAAATTGCTGAACTAAATACCTCGTGCCAAGCCATTCAATTTTTCGTTTTTCATTTTTTAATTTGGCGTATCTATCTTGTTCGTTAGTAGTTAATACAACTATTTTTTTTAGCTCATTAACTGACAAACTAATTTTTTCTACAAAAAGACTGTATTCTGATGTGTTTTTATTTATCATAGTTTTTTTAATCAAGAAAAGTACAAGCTCTAATTTATATCATATTTATAATTCAAAAACTCTTCAAATAATTTCTTTTGTTTTTCAGAGGGATTATTAGTTTTTACAAATTTATATTCTTTTATTATTGTTGTAATATTAGCCGTTTTAATTACCAGTTTTTCAACTTCTGTTTTATACATATATTCTATGTAATCCCCATCTTTTAAACCCCATAAATCATTATAGTTAGACAAAATATCTTTATTGCCATTGATTGATACTACATTAATTATTTTACCCCCTTTTATCTCTTTATAATGTTTTTTATTTGGTTTAATTGATATTCTAGAACCATCAAAAAATAAATCATTACCTAGTTCTGTTGAAACATATTTAATAGTATCAATTTGTAATTTATAATCACATCCGATTTCGCTAAAATACTGTTGTACAGGTAGTTTTTCTTTTCCAATTATATATTTATCAAAAAATACATTAAGTTCTTTTTTATGTGTCAGATTAATAAATTCATTAATAAATCTATTATCAATAAAGGGTTTATTTGTGTATTTTTCTTTTAATTTCATCATTATATCATACAAGCGATATTTGCCATCAGTAAGTTTATATATTTCTAAATCTAGGCAAAAAGCTGTAAGAGTTCCTTTTGAATATACTAAATCATATTCTTTATTCCATTTTTTGTTGTAAACATTTTCACTCATCTTGGTCATAGATACTTTTTTTAAAGCATCTTTATAATTCAACGCCATATCACTAAGAAACCAATTAGGTGAAATATCTTTTGTTTGTAATAAGAGTTGATATGAAAAATAATCTGTTACTCCCTCGTATAACCATAAATGTTTTGAAGTATATGGAGCATAAAGCTTCGAATTCGCTATTTTCTCACTTCTTACAGTTAACGGAGTTAGAATATGTAAAAATTCGTGAGCAGTAATATCAATAATGCTTGATTTTATTGCTGATGTATCAACTGCTGATAAAAAATACATTGAACTTGTTGTATGCTCTAATGCACCTTCGTCTAATACATTTGAAAAATAATACATAAAAATATATTTTTCAGGAATTAAACCTTTTAAATATGTATTACTTGCTTTTTCAATTAATGGCTTTATCGAATTTGCGATTATATTAGAATATTTTATACCATTCTCTGAAAAGACTGTTAGCTCGAAATTAGAATTATTTATTGTAAATGTTGTGGTATCAGGTTTTGTATAAAAAATAGGTTTACTGATTAAGTCATTATAATTACCTGAGTATAAAATATCTAAAGTATCATTAATTATTTCTTTTTTTAGGGTAGTTGCTCCATATAAACCATTTGGCTTTATCACAGTTATTTTATAAATACTATTGTTATTTATAATAAAACTTCCTAATATAGCACCCCAATTAATTTGAAATACTTTATCTTTTTCAAATATATTAGCTTCAGGAATAAAATTTCTCGTGATTGCTGAGCCTATATCATAAGCATCATCAACTGAATATGTTATACGCTCAGCAATTGCTGGGATATAATAATATTCTTTCGAACGATTTTTACCGATTTTTATTTTTTCATTGTTATCTGCTACAAAAACCCAATTTTTCAATGTCTTTTTTTTGTATTCTAATGAGTCGTTATTTTTATCATAAGCTCTAAAATCATTAACGTATTTTGAGTACTTTAAATCGTCATAAGTACCAGGTATTGAAACAGGAAAATAGAAAATAACTTCCTTTGCATGAGATAGTGTATGTGATTTAAAGTTTAACTCAACATTAACTCTGTCATTATTAATATTTTTTAAATCTATTGTTGCAAAAATTGTATCGTTTTGTGGCAATACTTTTAACGATATTAATGCAAAAATTATTAATAGAATTATATTCTTCATATTTATTACTTATGCATTATTAATATCTTAATTAGCCGTATTATCCCACCTAAAATCCTCAACCAACTTAACTATATCTTCACGAACAAAATCAATAGCAGGAGCAAGCGAATCTTTATTTGGTTTTGCATAAAAGTATAAAGCACCTCGTAGAAATTTTGTGGTACTATCTGTAATATGAAAATTTACAGAAGTAGCTACATTTCCTTTTATATCGTATAAGCTACCATATACTTTTTTTTGATAATTTATAAAATTGCTTTCTAAAATATCGTCGGCCTTAACAGCATGCTTATACACCAAGCCACGTGAGTCTTCCAGCTCTCTTGTAATATTTTGGTTGTTTCTATAAGTTAAATATACCGATGCTTTTAGTTGTGGTATTTTTAATACATACCAACCAGAATCAGCTCTAGTAGTATCCATAATTGAATATTTAGGTATTTGTACAATAAACCTATTTTTTGCAATAAATTGCGTATATTCTTTTCTGGGGAAATTTAATCTAAAAAAGCCTCGTGGCTTTGGCGTGTATACCTCTTCGCAAGCACTAAAAATTAAAATAACACTTATTAATATTAATAATTTACTTTTCATTTTTAATTATTTTACAAAGTATTTTTTTAATTCGTCTATTATCTACTTCAATAATTTTAAACTCAAAATCGTTATATGTTGCTATCTCATTAACTTCTGGAATCTCACCCTTTATTTCTAAGATAAGCCCTGCTAAAGTATCTGCCTCACCTTTATTTTCATCGAAATAATGGTCATCAATTCCCATTACTTTATAAAAATCTTGAAGTAATATTTTAGCATTAAATTCTATTTCGTTGTCTGATAATCGCTTGTATTGTTTCTCGTCCTCGTCAAATTCATCGGTAATTTCTCCAACAATTTCTTCTAAAACATCTTCAAGTGTAATAATTCCTGCTGAGCCTCCATACTCATCAATAACTATTGCCATATGTATTTTTTTTGATTGAAACTCAGAAAGTAAATCGTTAATCTTTTTTGTTTCGGGCACATAATATGGTGGACGAATTAACGATTGCCATCTAAAATTACTTTTATGAATATGAGGTAATAAATCTTTAGCGTAAAGTACTCCTTTTATTTCATCGAAAGTTTTATCGAAAACAGGAATCCTCGAAAAACCTGATTCAACAATAAGTTTTATTACATTTTTAAAGTTTTCTTTTATATCAGTAGCAATAGCATCTACCCTAGGTTTCATTATTTGGCTTGTTGTAATACTTCCAAAGTTTACTATTCCTTTTAATATTTTTTCATCTTCCTTTAGTTCGTCATCTTTTGCAAGGTCTAAGGCTTCAGAAAGCTCATTAATAGATATATTATTTTTGTTTTTTATACTGTTTTTAATTATTGTTGTTGAACCAATAAGCACTGAACTTAATGGGCTAAATATTTTACCTAATATTGTTAAAGGTAAGCTCATAAATTTCGCAAATTTAAGCTCGAATCTTGTAGCGTAAACTTTAGGAATAATTTCTCCAAAAAGTAATAAAATAAATGTTATTACCATTACCTTAAAAATCATTTCGAAAATAGGTGAGCCGCTAAAATTGAATATTAAATCGGTTAGGTAAGAGGATAAAATTACTATTCCAACATTTACTAAATTGTTTGAAATTAATATGGTTGCTAGTAATTTTTCGGGTTTGCTAAGTAGGTGCATAATTCTATTAGAATTATCCGATTTTTCTTTTCTTATATCTTGAATTGTTTTTGGTGTTAAGGAAAAAAAAGCAACTTCAGAACCCGAAATAACAGCAGAAAATGCTATAAGAATAAGCATAAAAACTATACCTATAATTTGATTTATATCGAAGCTATTAAATAATATTTCGTTTAAAATAACAGGATAAGGTTCTGTTTCCAATTTACTTAATATTTAATTTATTGTTTAATGTTTAAATTAATTATTCGTTTAAATAAATAAACATTTAAACGAATAATTAATTTTATAATTTAGAAATTAAGCGACAACCTCTGTAAGTCCTTTAACTTCTGCAATCAAATTATTTAATACTTCTTTGCTATTATTTAAATCATCAATCATTTTAGATTTTGTATCTTCAAAAGCATCTTTTAAATTGTCAAATAGATTGTTATAATAGCTAATACCATCTTCTAAGTTTTTACCAAACTTAATTAAATATCTGCCCTGTGCAACTGTAAAGTTTTCTTTTGCTTCGTCAAGTTTTGTTTTCATATAATCAATATACAAATCCAATTCTTTTATAAACATATGTGGACGGTTTGAATGATTGAAAGTATTTGTACGTCCGTAAATATTATCAACCATTTCTTTTAAAGTTCGCTTTTTTGAGTAGTATGCCATATTAGGACCAGGGCATATTGAAACACCAAGTCCCTCAATTTTTGTTTCAATATTATTATTTATTAAAGCCGAAACACCTAAACCAACGCAAATGCAAGATTTATCAATTATTTTATTGTATTCTTTTTGGTGTTCGGTTTCAGCTAAGTTTTTAGCATTTAGCTCTTTAATTTTTAAACGCTGATAACGAAACGAAGCTGTGCAAATAGCTTTATCGGTATATTCTTTGTTTGATACCAAAAATTGTTTTGGACATAAACTACCTGGTTTACCTTCGGCTGCGAGTTTTAGTTTTTCTTCGTCTTTTGTATTGCCTCTTAAACTGTTAAATTTTACTCCTAAAGGAGAAATATCGCTTAAATACAAATCTTTTTCTTTTGCAATACTAAGTAATTCAGATGTTTTATCGTCGACATTTACAATTTCAGGAACAAGTAAAAAAGGACTACCCCAACCAGCCATATCTACATTATATTGGTTTAATAAGAACTCGTGCTCTTCTGCTGTACCAACACCGCCTTGAATAGTAATTTTTATAGGTAAAACTTCTTTTGGAATAGTTAAATTCTTTGATTTTAAGCCTTCGGTAAATAATTCGTGAACTACTTCTATTAATTCTTCTTTATTCTTTTTAACCTCAGCAAGAATTGGACCTAGCAAATAACCATCAGTTGCAAATGCATGACCACCGCAATTTAATCCAGATTCAATACGGTATTCTGATACCCATAATCCTTTTTTTGCGAAAAATTTTGCTTGTATAAATGCAGAACGAAAATCGCTAACTTTAAGAACAATTTTCTTTTTAAGTTCTCCTTTTTCGTTTGGATAAAAATCTTCGAAATTCTCCATATATGTGTATAAACGAGGGTTCATACCTGCTGATAAGACTACTGAAGATTTTAAATCGCTTTGAGCAAAGCCACGAAGTGCAGCGTGAGCATCGTTATATTTTACAGGTAGTTTTTCACCATCTTTGTACTTATCACTATCAATTTTAGTCATAATATTTACATCGATGCTACCCATTTGTAAACTTTCTTTTACCCAAGCACTTATATCGTTAAAATTAAATTTTTTCTCTGTTAATTTCTTAAACTCTTGTTTCAAATCAGAAGTATCAGGTAATAAACTGAAATACTCTTTAATTCCGTTTGCAGAACTTTTTAATTCATCAAATTTTTTCTCTGCTAAATCGTTAATTAAATTTAAGTATGAAGTAATTCTTTTTGCTCTAAAATCGTCAATTTTATCAGTAATTTCTTGATAAGGAATTTCAAATTTAGAACAATACATTTTTCTAAGCTTCTCTAATAATATATCATCAACTAGCGATATAACGGAATCAATACCATATTTAGAAACTTTAAGAGGGGTATCTACTGTAAACCCAATGCCCATAACAGGTATATGAAAAGTATGTGTTTTTGCCATAGTAATTAAACTAAGTTTAGTAATAAACCCACAAAGGTAATATTTATATACTTGTCTTACAAGATATTTTAGATTTATCTAGCCTACAAATTTGCAATTCATAATAATTTTATTTGAAATAAATAATTAACATACTCGATATTAAACTCTAGAAAAAAATCGTATAAATTTCTGAAAAGCTATTTGGTTTGAGTATATGTGATAATCCAAAATTATTAAATATTTCCTTTTCGAACTTGAAGAAGTTCAATTTTAAAAATTACAGGAGTAAAAGGTGGAATAATTCCTGTAGATGACCCGCTGTTTCCAAAGGCTAATTCTGAAGGCATAATAAATATTGCTTTTTCGCCTTCGGTCATTTGTCCAATAGCTTCTTCAAGACCTTTTACAACTTGCCATTCGGTACCGTAAACATATTCAAAAGGTGAGTTTCTTTTTACTGTTGAATCAAAATATTTTCCATTTAAAAACATACCTTCGTAATGTACAACAACTGTATCGCCACGTTGTACTTTTATTTTATTACCGGGTCTTTGCGTTTGCTTATATAAACCTGTAACCGATGGTGCAACCGAAATTTCCTCACCTTCAATATAGTGCTGTAAAAGTACTTTTTCGTAATCGCTAAAATCTTCAACCCACGATAAAAACTCTTCTTTTTGTTTTTGGTAATCTTCTTTGCTTATTATTTCTAGCATTTTTGCTGAAACAATCATATCACTTTCATCATTAAAAAAAGTAGGTAATTCTGAGCTAATAGTTTTTGTAAAAAAATCGTTCGCACTTATTATAAAATCTGCACTATCGCCCTGATTTAGAATTTCAAAACAATAACTAATATCGCCCTTAAATAAAGGTTTTGTTAATTTAAATTTTCTACGTCCTTTAAAAAAAACACTGTCGTTAATAGTTTTGTATGTAATATCTACAACAATATAATCGTCAAACTTTGGTGTTTGTTGTCCTTCGCCAACCTGATTAAATTTATAGTAAAAATTATTATCCGATTTTTCGAAACCCTCATGTTTAGGCTCGCACGAACTCAATATTATTACTGAAACTAATATTATATATAAATAAATCCTCAACTTTCTACTTTCTACGTTCTACTAATAATCAGCCACTTTTAAAACCTCTACATCATAAATAATTATTGAGCGAGGTGGTATTTTATTTTCATCGCCAATAAGACCATGAGCCAAATAAGGAGGCATTATAAACCTTGCCTTATCGCCTTCTCTTAATTTCAACATACCATACTCTAAACCAGATTCTTTTCCCCCTTGTAAAATTCTAAAACTTAACACACCAGTAGAATCTGATGAATAACAAACCGTACCATCAAGTAACGAAACAGTATAATTTAGTGTAATAAATTTTAGTTCTTTTGCTTTTTCACCTGCACCATTTTTATAAATTTGATATAACATACCAGTTGAGTCTATTTTCATATCCCAACCCATACGCCTCGCATAACCAATCATAACATCTTCATCGTCTTGTGTTAAGTATTTATTTACTTCTTTTAATGTTTTTTTTGCTTGATGAGTACTTATATTATGCTTATGTTCGTTGTTACCGCATGCTATTAGCAATAACGAAATTATAAAAAATATATGTGCTTTAATTAATATTTTCATAATTATACTAAACCTGTTTTTGTAACATTGTCGAAATCTGATTTATATTCTTTAAGTACCGATTCAAATTGTTTTATTGCATCATTCATTGATAAATTAGTTTGACCACCTGCCGCATTTAAATGACCTCCTCCATTAAAATAATCGTTTGCAATTTTATTTGCAGGAAAACTAAATTTAGAACGAAACGACATTTTAACCTTATCTTCTTTCTCCATAAAAAATGCTGCAAAAACTACACCTTTAATAGACAGTGGTAAATTTACGAATCCTTCGCTATCTCCTGGTCTAAAATTATAGTTTTTTAAATCCTCTTTTGTTAGATAAATGTATGCTGTATTATACTTGGCTATATATTTCATTCGCTCGTTAAGAGCAAAACCCATTAATTGCATTCGCTGAAACGAATAATTATTATATATGTTATCATAAATTTTATCCTTATTCACCCCTGTTTCTAATAAAAGCGATAGAGCTTCGTAAGTTTCAGGCTGCGACGAGTTGTAACTAAACGAACCAGTATCAGTAACAATACCCGTAAGTAAACAAGAAGCCACTTTTTTATTTATTGCATTAGTAAAATTAGCCCATTTAATAAAATGTGTAACAAGTTCTGATGTAGAACTAGCTGTGGTATCTGAAATTATTATATCTGCAATTTCTTTTGGGTAAGGATGATGGTCAATCATTAGTTTTGGTACTGATAAACCTTCAATAGTATCCCTCATTTTTTCTATACGACTTAGGTCGTTAAAGTCCAAAAATATTAGCAAATCAGCTTTCTCTAAAGCATAAATAGCAGTTTTACGCTGGCGAAACCATATTATTGCTTCCTGACTGCCGGGTAGCCAATGTAAAAATTCAGGATAATCGTTAGGTGCTATTACTCTAGCATTTTTACCTAAACTTTGTAAAACTAGCCTAAGTCCAAATGATGCACCAAGTGCATCACCATCAGGATTATGATGAGGTATTATTACAATATTCTGATTTTCTTGTATAAGTGAAACCGCACTTTTTAAAACACTTTCGTCTATATTTTTCAAACTATTTAAACTTTTATCTTAGTTTGTAAAATTACAAAAAGTATTTCTTTTATTCTTTTTTACAGTATAATTAAAATTTATAGAATATAATTAAATAACATTTTTACAAAAGCTACGTACAATTATTGCAAAACTAAACAACAATGAAAAAATTATGGATGACTTTATCCCTGCTAGGGTATAAAAGTAGTATGAGTATAGAACAACAAAAACGTATTGTCTATCTAAACAGATTATTAGTAATAACTACATTATTTTATTTTTTCCTTTCGTTTGTTCCATTTATTAAAATGGAAAATAGAATTATTGCTTATTTATTGTTTATTAATGCAATTATTGTTGCTTTCTGTTTGGTTCTAAATAAATATTATTTAACACGATTAACAACCTATATTATTTCAATTTTTTTACCAATATCAATAATTACAATTTCAATTTTTTCGAAAATAAATGGAATTTCATTAAATGCAATTTTATATTTAACACCACAACTGGTTGTAGTTATTACTTTAATAATTCCAATATTATTATTTAATTTCGATGAAAGAAGAAAAACAATATTAATATCATTACCCGGTATTATAGTTTTTATTTTTTACGATTATATAAATAACTTTTTTGGAATATATTTATCTAATTTACCTTACGATACTGAATATTATCCTTTTTTTAAATCATTGTTGATTTTTACATTAGCTTTTGTAAGTTTTGGAATATCAATTTTAAAAAAATCAAATAAGGATTATGAAAATAGGATTAACGAAAAAAACAATGAACTAACTACAGCAACCGAAGAGCTTAGGCAAAACAACGAAGAGCTAAAATCTTTAAATGATAATTTACAAGAACAACATAAAATAATATCTAATCAAGAAAAAAAGTTTAAAGCTTTATTCGAAAACACCAGCTATCCAATATTATTGATGGAAAATAATAAGTTTTACGATTGTAATAAAGCAACGGTTAAGCTTTTTGGCTATAATAGTAAAGAGGAATTTTTAAAGCAAGATATTTTTAAATTTTCACCTAAAAAACAACCTAATGGACAAAACTCAAAAGAAAAAGCAATATTTGAAATAGATAAAGCATTAAAAAATGGAGCAAATAAGTTTGAATGGACACATATAGATATTGATGAAAATAATTTCCCTGTTGAAGTATCGTTAACACCTATTGAATTTGACGAAAAAACGATTATTCATACTGTTTTAAGAGATTTAACAAAACAGAAATTAGACGAGGGTTTAATAAAAGAACAGATTGAAGAATTAATGACTGCAGAGGAAGAACTGCGTCAAAATAATGAAGAATTGCAAGTTTTAAATGAAAACTCGCAAAAACAAACAGAGGTTATAAAAAAACAAAACCAAATAGTTGAAGCAGAGAAGAAAAAAGCAATAGAGGCATCAAAATACAAATCTCTATTTTTAGCCAATATGAGCCATGAAATACGCACTCCATTAAACGGTATTATTGGAATGTCTGAAATTTTAAAAGAAACAAAATTAACAACTAAGCAGGCAGATTATCTCGATATTATTAACATTTCCGGAAATAATTTATTGTCAATAATAAACGATATACTCGATTATTCTAAAATTGAAGCAAACCAATTAGAATTAGAATACATAACTTTAAATATTTATAAAGAAATTGAAGATGTAGTAAAGCTTTTAGGAATAAAAGCAAAATCAAAAAAACTTGAATTATCATACAACATTCACCCTGATGTTCCTAAATTTTTTAAAGGTGATCCTTTAAGAATAAAGCAGATACTAATAAATTTCTGTAATAATTCAATAAAATTTACAGCAAAAGGATTTGTTCATATTAATGTTGTATTACTGAAAAAAACAACCAAATATGTAGAGGTAAAATTTGAAGTACAAGATACGGGTATTGGCATTTCAAAAGAAAATCAAAAGAAATTATTTAAAGAATTTTCACAAGTTGATGCATCAACAACACGAAAATTTGGAGGGACAGGCTTAGGCTTATCAATTTCGCAAAAATTATCAGTATTAATGAACGGTAAAGTAGGTATTAATAGTGAACTTGGAAAAGGCTCAATATTTTGGTTTGCAGGAAAATTTGAAATAACCAACTTAGTAGAAAACTGCGAAACAAAAAGTATTATTGAAATATCTACAAAAAAATTAAATATTTTGTTAGTTGAAGATAATAAAATAAATCAAAAAGTTGCTGCTCATACAATTATAAAGTATGGACATACTGTTGATTTTGCAAATGATGGGTTAGAAGCAGTAGATTTATTTAATAAAAATAAATATGATATTATTTTTATGGATATTCAAATGCCAAACATGAATGGGTATGAAGCAACGCAAGAAATACGTAAAATAGAAATCACAAATAAACTAAATAAAACTAAAATAATTGCAATGACCGCTAATGCACTAAAGGGTGAGAAAGAAAAATGTATATCTATAGGTATGGACGATTATTTATCGAAACCTTTTAAGCAAGAAGCTTTATTACAAATTTTAGATAAAAATTAGGCTATTATGCTATAAAAAAGAAAGTATAAATTTCTGAAAAGCTAAATGCTTTTAGAATATACTCAATCCTTTTAGCTTTTCGATAATTTATACAGATTTGTTTTCTCTTTTTTTAGAGTTTAAACATAGCTTGTTACGCTTACAATTTTTAAGCAAATAAAAATGGGAAAAAAATAATAGAAAACCAAAAAATATACTCAAACCATTTAGCTTTTCGGGAATTTATACGGATTTGTTTTTTCTTTTTTAGAGTTTAAGCATAGCTTGTTACGCTTACAAATTTAAACGAATAAAAATGAAAAAAGAAAAAGCAGAAAACCCGAAAAGCTATTTGGTTTGAGTATATATATGGTTTGAGCATATTTATTATGATGCTTATAAACTCACAGAAAACTTTGGAAACTTTTAACACTCTTTAAGTTTTCTAAATCAAAAAAGTTTTATACGTTTGCAGTGTAATTTTTATTATTATGGACAATAAACTAAAAGACATTGTAAATAAATCGTGTAAATTATTTCAGAAATATGGAATAAAATCGGTGTCTATGGATGATATTGCACGAGAATGTGGAATTTCTAAAAAGACTTTATACGAAAGTGTAAAGGACAAACATAAACTTGTTGAGCAAGTAATAGATTTTGAGTTTGATAAAGACAGTCATGCCCCTCATAATGTAGATTTCGCAAATTTTAATGCTATTGATGTTTTGTTTTTAGTTTACAAAAGTGCAATAGATTTTTTCAAAGACTTTAATATGTCGATGGAATATGATTTGCGTAAATATTATCCCGATTTGTACGAAAAAAATATAAAGCGTCGCCGTGAGCATATTTATCAAAAAATGGTAATGAACATGGAGCAAGGCACAAAAGAAGGCTCGTTTAGAGAAGATTTTAACATAGATATTATAGCAAGATTACATATATTAAAAATTGAAGGCTTGTTGCAATCAGATATTTTTGATGAAACAGATTATACAATTGTAGAAATTTTCAAGGAATTGTTTACACATCATTTTATGGCAATAGCAACACCTAAAGGGGTAAAAGAGTTTAATAAAAAACTTGCTGAAATAAATTAATTACTATGAGGAAAATAGCACTACTAATAACAACTTTAATATGGCTTGGAAGTTATGCACAAGTAGATACGTCTAAAACGGTATTTACTTTGAGCGAAGCACAAGAGTATGCACTGCAAAATAATAAACAGGTAGTAAATGCAAAACTAGACATATTAAAGTCGAAAAAGAAAATTTGGGAAACAACAGCAATTGGGTTACCCCAAGTTAACGCAGGCGTATCCTCAAATTATAATTTGGATTTGCCCGTTACATTAATGCCTGCAAAAATATTTAATCCTGCGGCACCTGATGGCGAGTATATTGAAATGAAATTTGGAACTGATTATAGTACTAAATTTGACTTGCAAGCTACACAGTTAATATTTAGTGGAGAGTATATTGTTGGATTAAAAGCTTCAAAAATATACAGAGAACTATCTGACAATCAACTTGTAAAAACCGAACAAGATTTAAATGAACAAGTAGCAAACACCTACGAATTGATACTAATAGCAAAAGAACGCAAGCAAATTATTGAAAAAAATATTAAAAGTACAGAATCTATTTATAGCGATACAAAAGCACTGTTTGAAAGTGGACTTGCACAAGAAACAGATGCATCGCAATTAAAAATAAATTTAACAACATTACAGAATGCTCTTAAATCGGCCGAAAGACAAATAGATATTATAAAAAATTTATTGAAATTTCAGATGAATATTTCGCTTAAAAAAGACATTCAATTATCTGATAATCTTGAAGGGATATTGTCAGGAATAAATACTGATAAAGTTTTGCAAACGCAGTTTGTTATCGATAATCATATTGATTATAAAATTGTTTCAACACAAGAACATTTACAAAAATTAAATCTTGATAGAGAAAAAACAACTTTTTTACCAACTATTTCAGCATTTTACAATCATCAAGAAAGTATGATGGGTAACGATTATGAAGTTTTTTCAGGAGGAAAATGGTATCCTGCAAATATTCTTGGTCTTAGTATTAAAATGCCAATTTTTGGTAGTGGTCAGAAAATAGCAAAAGTATCGCAACAAAAAATTGAATTAGATAAAGTACAAAATTCAAAATATTTATTATCTGAAAGCTTAAATATGCAGGTAATAAAAGCACGTTTAGAATTTGAAAACGCAAACGATTCGTATCATTTGCAAAAGGATAATAAAGATTTATCTGAAAAAATATATAACGATTACGAAACAAAATACAAAGCAGGAATGGCTTCAAGTTTAGAATTAACACAAGCACAACTTCAATATTTAAATACAGAACAGGCTTATTTTCAGGCAATTTTTAATTTGCTTGATGCCAAAAACAAACTTGACAAAGCACTTGGATTATAAAATATAACATAAGAACTATGACACTTTCAAAAAAAAATAAGATGAGTAAAATAATTGCATTACTAAGTATTGTTATACTTCTAAGTTCTTGCGGAAGCAAAGAAGAAGTAAAAGAAATTGTAAAAGAGCATAAAATACCTGTTGAGGTATTATCTGTACAGCCTCAAAGGTTTAATCATTATTTTGAAGTAAAAGCAAATGTTGAAGCTGTTGAATACGCAATTATAAGTCCAGAAACACCAGGGCAAATAAAAAAGATTTATGTACAAGAAGGACAACATGTAAGCAAAGGCAAAT
>Ga0256827_10001699_pt1 | contig 14152 bp, 14 predicted proteins | sample CV84metaG_FD_185977 | JGI IMG/M metagenome (GOLD analysis project Ga0256827, IMG submission 185977) | Hydrothermal vent microbial communities from East Pacific Rise, Pacific Ocean - CV84 | ecosystem: Environmental > Aquatic > Marine > Hydrothermal vents | place: Pacific Ocean: East Pacific Rise... | reverse complement strand
AAAATCATAGTTTTATGCTTGCTCTGAGGCACATCATATTTTTATCTTCTTCAATTTGAGGTATGTATATACATCTGCATTTCAGAAAATAAAAATCTAATACACCTCAGAGCTTTTCAGCAGACCCCATTTAGCTTTTTGGGAATTTATAAATTTATTGGTTTAAGATACATTATTTGATATTTCCACCCTGTTTTGTATGTGTTTTTAACTTTGTTTGAAAACAATAATTCTATTATTCCTACACCAACCAAGCCAGTACCTAATGATGTTGCGTAAATACCAATACTAGATTCAATATTTAGCACTTCAGGCATATATATACTCCCAGCAATAACAGCAATATTTAATGAGACTTTAAGAATTCGCCTTGCACGCGAAAAACGGCGAAAGCCAGTGATGTTGGTAATTTTTATTCTCTTAGAAACTATTTTATTACCAAATATTTTAGAGCCTATAAAAAGTAACGAGTCGTTTATTAAAAGGACTCTACCTTTTATTTCTTCAGTTTGATTTAAATAACCTTTGTACTGAATAACTGCTTTGTCGTTTTCGAAAATCCAAACAGTATCTTTAGAAATAATATTATCAAAACGCAAAGCATTTTGACTAAAAACACTTAACGAGATAAAAAACAATATTGAAAAAAAAGTTAATCGCATATCTTATAATATATCATTTTCGTTAAACGATAATGGCAATAAAGATTTAGCATTTTCAATAATACTAATTTTATTAGATCCAAGCATTATTATTTTTACAGGTGTTTTAAATCGTGTTTCTGTTTCAATAATTACCTGCCTACACGAACCGCAGGGACTAACAGGCAGCTCGGTAAAAACTCCATTATTTTTGGCCGCTATTGCAATTGCAATAACAGGTATATCTGGATATTTTGAATTTGCATAAAACAAAGCTGTTCTTTCGGCACATAAACCTGATGGATATGCTGCATTTTCTTGATTTGTTCCTGTAATTATTTTACCGTTTTTTAATAATACTGCGGCACCAACTTTAAATTTCGAGTAGGGTGCATAAGCATTGTCGCAAATCGAATATGCTTCATTAGCAAGAGTATTATCTACTTTTTCTAATTCTGTTTTATTTGAATATTCGGTTATTTTTATTGAAAATTGCGTTTCTTTCATTTTAAAATTTTTATAAAAATAATCAAAATCTTATATTATCGTATATTTTTTGTATTTTAGTGTTCTAATTTAAAAAAAACAAAATGAAAAACATTTTAAGTCTATTTATTATTGCTACTCTAATTATTGGGTTTAGTAATGTATCTTATTCTCAAAAAAATAAAGAAGAAGAAATTGTAGCTCCCAAAATGCCGATAAACACAGATACAAAATTAGTAACATATAAAGAAGTTGTTTCGGCAACAGGTACTGCCAAAGAAATTAAAGAAAAAGCTCTAAAATGGTTTCATTCTTATTATAAAAATTCGGCTAACTTGTTAAAAGAAAATACTGAAACTAAGTTTCGCGGACATCCAAGATTTAAAGTGGTAAACAAAAAAGATAAAAAGGGTATTCAAACAATGGCAGGCACTATAATTTACGATATTACAATATCGTTTAAAGATGGTAAGTACCGTTATCTAATAACAAATATATTTAAAAAAGCATCAACAAAATATCCTATTGAAAAGTGGATGGATAAAGAATCTAAAATGTATAATGCTGATGTATATCCTTATTACCTATTACAGGTTGATGATTATATGAAAAAAGTTATAAAAAGTTTAAACGATTATATGGCTAAAAATAATGAAAAAAAATCTGATGATTGGTAGGAATATTCGAAACTTTTAAAACTTGTATAATAATAAAGAATTATTTTTTTTTCAGAATTTAATACCGATTAGTAATTAAGATGAGCAAGTTAATATTTATAAATATTAACATTAAAAAAAAATGACAGTATCAAAAGACGAAAATAAAGAGAGTAAGAAAATTAGCCAATTAATAAATAAAATTGACAATATTGACGAAATATATGTTAATTCAGAAAGTGACATAATATTTCAGAAACAACCTTTTTAAATACCACTAATACTTGGTTATAGACTCGATTTAAAGGAAATAGAATTAGATGAAATACTGAGAATTATTTTTTTAATTTGGGAGTTTTTTAAAAGTTTTGAATTAATTCAAAAAAACAAGATTTCGGAAGATCAATTTAATAGGGTTCTACAACGAAATATACATATGCTTAAATATATTGAAGGTGAACAAGGTAAAGATGATAAGTTTAATCTTGTCGCTTCTGATTTAAGTCATTTACGATTCAAAGCATTATTAACTGGAATATTTTATCAATTCAACAACAAAAAGCCACTCATAAATATGGATAATGAAACAAGAGGACAAATAATGATTGGCATAAAAAGTTTAATTGAATGTTTTGAAGAAATTATCAACAAAAAGTAGAAAAACCTAAAAGCTAAATAGTTTGAGTATATACTCAAACTATTTAGCTTTTAGGGAATTTAAGCGAATAAAAAGTATAAAACCCAGAAAAATATATGGTTTGAGTATATATAACTAACTAACAATTAACTACAATCAGAACAAGAGTTGCCAGTATCGTTTTCACATTCACTTTTACTAGCATAACAGTTTGATGTATGCTGATTTGAATATGGATTATCATAATCGCAAGTACCATCACAAGAAGTATATCCATCATCTTCTTCAGCTACACAACCAGTAATATATACCATAGAGCTAAGCAATAATACACCTAATAAAATAATAATAAATTTATTCATAGTTTATTAATTTAATTCTATTTTATTCCATCTAAAAAAAACCAAAGGTGCGGGAATAAAACCTTCGTTTACAAATATAACACTATTGTTTTTAATAAACAAAATAGTAGGGTATGTTCCTGATATTCTTGATATGCCAGCAGAAGCACCATTTATTTGAGGTCCAATAATTGTATAATTATTATCGAAATCTAATTTAGCTTGTCCGCCCCCAACAGGCATATAAATAATATTATCTACATAACCATGCTCTTTAAATAAATTTATATTTGCCATTGTATTTAAGCAATGAGGACAAGTGTATGAGAAAATAATTGCAATATAAGTTGAATCATTATTAAATTTGTAAAAGTTTTCTAATCCTACTTTTTTAGTAGATTTATTTAGAAACTTATCAATAATAGGCGAATTAATTTTTGTTGTTGGTTTATAAGTATATCCTGCAATAAATAGGGCATAACCAATAATAATAGAAATTATTACAATTTTTAAAGTTTTGTTTCTTGTATTAGCTATTTTATAGCTTTTGTATGCAATAAAACTCAATAATATTAAAATAGAATTTTTAGTATATAATACTAATGGAGTATCTAAAAATTTAGATAGCATATCGCCAAAACACCCACAATTTTCTATATCTTTAAACAAATAACCGTAGGAAAAAATACCTGTAAAAAACACAAGTGTAAAAAAAGAGATTAGCAAAACAGGTTTCACATTTATAAAAAGCAAAAGTTGCAAACCTAAGAGTAACTCAAAAATAACAATTACAGGAGCAAGAAAACCTAATTGTTTAAAGCCATAATTATTAATTGTTTCGGTAAATGCCGAAATATCTACTAGTTTTGAATAAGCCGAAAAAATAAAAACAATTGCAATTATAACTACAATAATGTTTATTAAAATATCTTGGTTCTTTTTCATACACAGCAAAGCTAATAAGAATAATTATAAATAGCATTATTTATGTTGAATAAAGTAACAAAATTTATACATTTGAATCGTTAATTTAAAAAAAACATATGAGAAAAGTATTATTAATTTTAATGTCTGCATTTATAGTAAGTACAGCATTTTCGCAATTTCAAATAGGTCCAAAATTTGGATTAAACTTTAGCAAACAAAAGTATCATGAATACGGAACAAGCAATGGTTTAATTACTGTTGATGACATTAACAATAACATAAGAACAAAATCGGGTATAGGTTTTGGGTTAATGATGAATATTGGTGGCGACCATGTATTTAATTTTCAACCAGAATTTACGTACATAATGAGGGGTTCTAATCGTGTTGATAATGATGGTAATAATTTAAATACTAGAAAAAATAATTATTTAGATATTGACTTTTTATTTAATTTAGGAAAAACTGTTAATGGAAAATGGAGAATTTACGGAATTTTAGGCCCTTCTATTGACATTTGGTTATCAAAAGGAATATACGACAAGGATAATAAATTTATTGATGATTCTGATAAATTTTATAATGACGGAACAGCGGTTGATGTACGTATTGATTTCGCTTTTGTTTTAGGAGCAGGTTTTAAATACAAACTTGGTCCTGGTTGGTTAACATTTAGCCCACGTTATAAAGTTGGTGTTATTCCTCAAACTATATACGATAATGGTGGAGATTCTTCAGTTGGAATTACTAACAAAGGATTTTATTTAGATTTTGGCTATGCATTTCAGTTTGGTGGCGAAGAATTCTAGATTAACTTTCATTTAATACATTTATCTTGAATAATAAGATACAGTAAAAGTTCATAATAAATAGGTTTTGAATAGAATTTATTTTTATTCAAAACCTATTTATTATGTAATATATTTTACATCTTACAATAAATAAATTTAGCAAAACAATGAAAATAGCTTTAGTATTAGCGTTAATTCTAGTTTATAATATAACATTTTCGCAAAAAATAAATTACAATAATTACGAGCCACTTAAGTCAAGTGGACCAATACCAGATGATTTTAGATTGAATTCAAAAGAAAATTTTGAATCGCATTTAATAAAACCCACATCAAAGCAAAAAGAAGAAATTAATTATAAAAAAGAAAAATATATTGTTTCTACCTATAAACAAATAGACGACTTATTAAAAAGTGGATTTGTAAGTTTTAATGATCCAATTTCTAATTATGCAAATAGGGTATTAAAAACAGTTTTAAAAAATGATAAAGAATTATCGTCAAAACTTAGAGTTTATCTATTAAAATCGACAAATGTAAATGCTGCATCATACAATAATGGTATTATATTAATATCAGTTGGTTTAATATCTCAACTACAAAACGAAGCACAGTTAGCATATATATTAGCACACGAATCAATACACTACAAAAACGGACACCATATTAAAGGTTTTTTAAACCGCGAAAAATCAAACGAATATAAATATAAACTTTCTTACGATGATAGGTTAAATTCGTATTTTTCATATTCAAAAGATAACGAATTAGAAGCTGATAAAGAAGCATTTCAGAAATATTACAAAAACTCGGGATATTCTATTCAAGAAGCCGAGAAAATATTCGATATATTACTATATTCGTACTTACCTTTCGACGAAATTGAGTTCGACTTTGGAATATTTGAAAGCGAATACTATAAATTTCCGAAGAAACTTATAAAAGAAGAAACCGATGAAATTTCGGCAATAGAAAACTACAATGATGTAAACTCAACACACCCCAATATTTTAAAACGAAAAAAATATGTTGAGCGCATGGTAGGTGATATCGAGCAAACAGGTTCAAAATTTATTGTATCCGAAAACGAATTTAAAGAAGCACAAAAAGCTGCAAGATTTGAGCTAAGCTATTTATACCGAATAGAAAACGCATTTGAAAAAGCAATATATAATAGTTTTTTATTACTTCGTTCAAATCCTGATAACAAATATTTAAAAACCAATATTGGAGAATCGTTATATGGATTAAATTATTATAAAAATAGTAGTAGCTACTCTAAAGCCCATGTACGTTATAAAAAAATTGAAGGATTATCGCAACGAGTAAATTATTTTTTCGAAAAAATAAAAAAATCGGAATTAAATATTATTACACTTCGTTATTTATGGAAATTACATAACCAGTTTGAAGGCGACCAGTATATAAATGCACTTGCAGATAGTACAATAAATGAAGTAGCAAAAAATTTTAAAGATGATTTATCAAGTTTCCCAACAAAAGTTAACAAAATAATAAAGGATTCGCTATCGAAAGAAGAGTACGAACAACTATCGAAAACGGATAAAATTAAGTACAACAAAAGAAGAAAATCAGATGTAAATTATTATTTTTATTCGTTTGTTGGGGTAAAAAACACTTTCGATTTATTTGAAAAATACGATAAAGAGGTAATAAAAAATAATGAAGAAGAAAACTTATCATATGAGGAGTTAGCTAAAAAAAGAAAAAAGGAAGGAAGAAAAAAGAAAGAAGAAATTAAAAAAGGAAAATCATTAGGTATCGATTCTGTGTATATGATTAGTCCATACTTTGAGATGACAAAAGATGATTTAAAATACAACGACAAAATAAAAAAATACTACAAGCGTAAAGAATTTCTTGAAACAACAATAAATAAAATTGCTGAAAAAATAAATTTAACTATTTCGCCTATCAATTTTAATAATTTAGGCATAAACGAAACTGATAAATTTAATGATTATACGGTTATAAAAAATTGGATTTATGAAAATTATTTTCAGAACAATAACAATTTTATAATGGCTAGTATGAAGTATTTGGCAAAAATTGCTGAAAAATCTAAAATTAAACATTTGGTCTGGGTAGGTATTACATACGACTACGAAACACCAAAATATAGTTTATATGTATATGAAATAAAAACAGGTAAAATTATAATGTATTATAAAAATATGGTTAATAGATTACCAAAAGATTTAATGAAAACCCAAATCTATTATTCATTAAAACAAATAAAACGAAAACCAAAGAATTAATACAGCATGAAAAAAAATATTTTTATAATATCTCTATTATTTATTTCATTTAACACATTTTCGCAAGGATATATGGGGCATAAATTTGGATTAAGATATAATGGATTGATTTTTCCTAATATGGCCAATATGTGGAATGATAATTCTGATCATATATTTGGATTAAACTACACTCATAGTTTTTCGTTAGCTTATACTTTTAATAAAGGAGCTGAGGTATTTATTGAATTTGAGCTATTTAATTTAGATTATAGTATAAACCAAATTACGATTAAAAAAAACAATGATTCGGGTGATACAGAGGAATATAGTCACTTAGAACCAACTCATATAAAATCAAAATCTTTTGGTTTTGGATTTAGGTTTTATTCAACCGAATGGCTTGCACCTTTAGGATTTTACAATCAACTTAGTTTATTAATATCTAGTGCAAAAGCTTATTCAACCGATGGAAAAGAAACTGTAATCGACGAAACCGTTTATCCTCGTATAGGATGGGGTTTTGGTTCGCAACGAGTAATTGCAGGGAATTTAATGATTGATATTGGAGTACAAACATATTTATCGTTTATAAATCCTCTTAACAACAACACAATACAACAACGGTTATTTTTTAGAAACTTAGCATCGTTTAAACTAGGACTAACATACGTACTTTAATTAGAAATATGTTTATTACAACAATATTAAATAATATTTTAACTTAATAAGTCTAACTAAATAAAAATGAAAATGAAAAAATTAAATTTAATTATTATTTTGGGAATGCTGTTATTTACAGCAGGAGCATTTGCACAGTCGGCAAATAGCGATATGGCTACAGTTACATTTAGCGAAAAATATGCTAAGCCAAAATCGTCTGATGTACGACAAATTTACACTTTAGATAATGGAAACTTTGTAACAGTGCGAGAATATGGAGAGGAACTATCTTTTGCTCTTTATAATCCTGACATGAAATTAATAAAAGGTCCGAAAAAGTTTAAATTTACTTACAAACAAGAAGAAGTAGGTAAAAATTATTTTCACTCAACAATATTGGTTGATAATAAAATTGTAATACTTGCTCGCCAAAAGGATAAAAAAAACAAACAATTTAATGTAATTACACAAGTTTTAGATTTAGAAGCTTTTGCTATTTATATTAAACCACATATTTTATTCACAATACCTTTTTCTCGTGCTCGTTGGGAGAATTTTGAGGTTACAGTATCAAAAAATAAAAAGTTTTTCTTACTTGATTTCTTTTTACCATCATCTAAAAAAGGATATAAAGAGCTTGCCCTTAAACTATATGATTTAGAAGGTGAATTATTATGGGAAAGAAAAACAGATTTATTATCAAAAACACCAGAATTAAAAAAGAGTTTTGATGTTTCGTCGCAAGGAATTTGCGTATTATCTGTTACTTCTATAGTTGACGACAAAGGTGAAGCTGAAGCAAAACCAACAGTATTTATTATCAATAAAGAAGGCGAAGTTATTAAAGAAGTTGAACTAAATAATATTAAAGGAAAAGATATTTATATTACAAACCTAGAGGTAGAATTTAGTAAAGATGATATTTTATATGCAGTAGGATTATACTTAAACGAGAATAAACGCGGACCAATTGGCACAATTACATTTAGCTATGATGTTGCTAAAGATGAAATTTCTGACGTAATTAAGCAAGAAATGCCAGACAAAGCAGTTGTTGAGTATCAAGGTGCACGTAGAGCAAAGAAACATTACGATCATAAAAAAACAAAAGGGTCGAATGCACTACGTAATTATTATATTAAAGATGTTATATCTAATTCTAATGGCTATTATGTAATTCTTGAGAAATATTATTACACATATAACTCTAAAAATAGAACAAAAACATTTTATTATGGTCATATTTTAGTTGTTAACTATAATAAAGATCATGAAATAATATGGGCGAAAAAAATTCCTAAAAATCAGATATTAGTTGCAGGAGGAGGTTATTCTTTTGGTTTATCATCGTTTAATGGTGCATTAATGTTTGCAGGTTTCTCAACATTTGCAATCGACGATAATCTATATTTTGTGTATAACGATAATATCAAAAATTTTAAAGATATTAAATCGGTTAAAGAAGGAAAAATGAAATCGATGACACGTAATGGTTATGGTGGTGGTACAGCTCTAACTTTAGCTAAACTAGACGGAACAGGAAAACTGAAAATGGAGCCTTTATTTACTGTTGAAACAAACGACAAGTTACTTACCCGCCCAATGTTATCTGTTATTCAAAAAAACGAATCAATAATTATTTTTGCAAGACGAAGCAAAGATTTTAGATTTATTAAAATTCAACCTAAATAAAATTTGGTATAATAAAAAGGAGGCTGTTTTTTTTAACAATATTTTAAAAGCTAGTATCTTTTGATACTAGCTTTTTTTATACAACACCACAATTTTTATAAAGTCTCAATTGTTCTTATTTTCTCGTAAGGATTTAAGTTTACCAAAATAAGCTTAAAGCGAATTTTTTCTAAATAGTTATTTGTATAATAATTGTTAATTACTTTAATGTCGTTAGAATAAGCTATTGGAAAATAAAACGATAAAACATTATTTACTATTACAAGTTCAGCTCCGCTTTCCCAAGCAATAGTTTGGCTTAAATCCCAATCTTTTCCAGCCCCTTCGTATGTACCAAAATTAGCATAAAACCTTATTGGTGATTTAAACCATAGCGAAGTTTTCAAATTTAAAGCTACAAGCCATTTATTTGAGCTTAATGGCGAATAAATGGCAAAATTTCCGCCTCCATTTGTTATTTGTTGCGACCAAAAATTTTTGTTTCCAAAGTTTTCGCTACGTCCTACAAAAATATCATTATATTGATAATCTGACAAACCATTATTACCATTAAGCATAAAATTATACATTCCCAAATTAGAATTATTGTATAAAAAAGCTCCTGCAAAAAATCTAAAATCTAATCCTGTGTTTTTAGCAGAATATGATAGTTTGTAGTTAATTTCGGCTGATATTTGAGCAAAATCTTCATGAATAGTGGTTAGAAAGGCTAACGAATAGGGGTTAAAAATTCTGGAATTGGTGTAATTCCAATTTAAGTTAATAAACAAATTCATTTTATTATAATCTGGCGATTCGCCGTATAATAAGTAAGCTGTATTTGATGCATAAATTGTGTTTATTTCTAAATTATGAGATATTGCTTTTCTATAATTGTTTTTATCGAAAATAAAATTGACACCTACATTATATTTTTGCCAATTTTTATTATTTGTTAAACTATATTGGTTAGCACCAAGCTTTAATTTAACAGTATTAAAAACGCTACTATGTGGTAATATATTATAGATTATACGCCCACTACCTGCAAATTCGTTATTTCCCCAAGCATACATTGGTGCAAATCGGTATTCTATTTTTTTAATAAAAAACGGATTACTATGTATTAGCAAACCTGTCATAAATTTATTATAATTATTATATCCCATTAGTGGTAACCAGTATATTTCGTTTTTTTCGGGTTTATCAATTCCACCTAAAAATGTAATTTTTAAACTATTTGCTTTTTTAAATAGCCCTTTTCGTTTTATTGAGTTATTATTTCTGTTTATATCTAAGCTATTAAAATTTGCATCAATAGTAATTCTATCAAAATTTGTTGAGTTTATAATTATATCTTTTTTCTTTTCTTTAAAGAAAACTGTATTAGTACTTAATATTGAATCGTTTTTTACTAATGAATAAAAAACAGGAGCCGAAATATTGGCTTTTTGTTTAATACGCAGGGTGTAAGTACTATCTTTTTTATTGTGTTTTAGTTTCGCAATTTTATAATCGTATTTCTTTTTTGTTCCTATAATATCATTAAAAAACCATGATAAATCTTCACCTGTTTCTTCTTCAAAAATAGCTTGTAAATCATTAGGATAAGGATGTTTAAATTTCCATTTCTGGTAGAATTTTTTCATAATACTATCAAATTCTTTTTCACCTAAATAGTTAAATAAAAAATTAAATGCATAAGCTGTTTTATGATAAACAATTGCTCCATAATTTAAATCAGAAAAACTGTTTGAAGTAGTATTAATTGGTTGGTCTGAATTACGAAGAGCTGTAAATAAGTAAGTTATATAATACGAGTATTTGCTAGGCATATCAAGTCCAAATGCATTAATTTTTCCAATACCAAGACTTTCGCTAAGTGTTTTATTAGGGTATTTTGTTTCCATATAACGTAATTCGTTAAACGAATTAATACCCTCATCAAGCCAAGGATAACGGCGTTCGTTAAATCCTAAAACACCATAAAACCAGTTATGACCAACCTCGTGCATTATTACATTTTCGAGCTCTCTTTTATTTGAAACATCGCTAATAATGGTTATTGTTGGATACTCCATTCCTCCACCAGCACTTAACGATGAATGAACAGCAGTACAATTTTTATAAGGATAATCGCCATTCCAAAGAGAATAATATTTTAATGCATCGTTAATATACTCGTCGGCTTTTAGCCATAATTCGGCTTGTTCATTTGGAAACATTAGCCATGTAGTTACTTTTTTAAATGTATTTGGCAATGTAACGCTGCTCTTTACTACATTAAATTGTTTATCAGCAAACCAAGCAAAATCGTGTATGTTATTTTCGGTATAAACAATAGTTTTTAATTTTTTCGATGATTTAATTAAGGGTTCATCTTTTGAGAAAATATTCTTTAGTTTTGTTTCTTTAACTTTTTGTTCTAAAAATTCAATTTCAGATTGTGTTTGAAGATTTCCTGTTGCACCCACAACATAATTTTCGGGAAGTGTTATACTTACTTTATAGCTACCAAATTCTGAATAAAATTCGCCTATGTCGTAATAAGGAAATTTATGCCAAGCTCTATTATCGTAAACAGCAGGTTTTGGATACCACTGTGTAATTTGATATGTTTGATTTGCATGCCCTAGTCGCGAAAAAGTGTATGGTATTTTTACTTTGAAGGGTGTAGTAATAGTTATTTTAGTTTTAGGAGCTAATGGTTTGTTTAAATAAAGAATTGCAATATCAATGCTATCAGTAAGTAATTCAAATTTTGCGGGCTTATTGTTTATCTTAAAATTAAAATTATCAATCCAGCCTCTATCAACTGAGTCGGCATAAAAAAAATAGGTATCTTTACTTTCTAATTTTTGTTTTACAAAAGCCGTTTTATTATTCTTATATGCATTAGGCCATAAGTGGAAATAAATAAAGCTTAAAGTATCGGGCGAATTATTGATATATTCTATTTTTTCAAAAGCCGTTAATATATTTAATGTGTCGTCAAGTTTTACATCAATTATAAAATTAACTTCTTGCTGAAAGTATTTTTTTTCTTGAGAAAAAACAAATACACTAATTAGTAAAGCTAATAATAATATTATCTCTTTCATTTTTTTATGTTTTGTATAATAGACGTATAAGTATTAAAAAAGTTATATATACTCAACCCACATAACTTTTTGGGTTTTCTACTTTTTCTTTTTCCATTTTTATTTATTTAAAATTATAACCGTAACAAGCTATGCTTAAAATTTTAAACTCTAAAAAAGAAAAAATAAACCCGTATAAATTCCCTAAAAGCTAAATGGATTAAGTATATACTCAACCCACATAACTTTTTGGGTTTTCTACTTTTTCTTTTTTATTCCATATATTTTTGCCAAGTTACAAGAATATATTTCGATTTACCGTTTTCTGTTTTTTCCATAAAACCATATTCGTAACAAAAAAGATATAGATTGTTATTTTTAGCTTTCCAATAATTTGTAAAATATTTAGGATTAAAACCTTCGTTTAATAATATTGCTTTAACAACCGTTGCTTTTCCTGCTCTGTTAAATTGCTTTAAAATTTTCCTATTCTTTTTTAAAATTTTATCTATTTTTTGAAAACGAGTTTTATCCTTTCTTAAATTTTGCTTGTAATGATATGCTGATTTACAATATTGAGAGCAGAATTTTTTATCAGTTCTACCATTAATTATCTCATTACATTCCAAACATTTATTTAATAATTCAATATTCATTATATTTCATAGTCGTATAATTAAACGTATAAATGTACGGCTATTTTTGGTTTAAGTAAAATTTATACTGTTATTTGCTTTAAAAAAATGAATAATAATCTTAAAACAATAACATTAAGACATCTTTTTATAGATAAGAAGCAATATATTGGTATTGAATTCACAAACAACCCGGCTATTGATAATATTTTAAAATTGATAAATAACGTAAAATGGAATAACGAATACAGTATGTATGTTATGCTAAATAACAAGATTAATTTTGATAAGATTTTTAAGCTATTTAAAGGTATTGCGTGGATTAATCTTAAGTATTTTTATAAGGATAAACCTGTAAATATGAATATAGATGAGCCTGATTATTCATCATACAAAATAAAAAAGAAGAACGATAATAATAGAAAGTGCCCTGATGAATTTATTGATAAATTACAGGTATTACGATATAGTAAAAACACTGTAAACACTTATGTTAATATGTTTGAGAAGTTTATGGATTTTTATAAAGATATAGATTTAATTGAAATTAACGAAACACATATTAAAGAGTATATTACATACTTGGTTAAAAACGGCGCGTCTTATTCGCTTCAGAACCAAAGCATTAATGCAATAAAGTTTTATTACGAAATTGTATTAGGTTTACCTAATAGGTTTTATTTTATTGACAGACCTAAAAAAGAAAAAGAGAAACTGCCTACAGTGCTTAGTGTTGAAGAAGTTCAACGATTACTAAAAAGCATAAACAATTTAAAACATAAAGCTATTTTAGTAACAATTTATTCGGCAGGATTAAGAATTTCAGAGCTTACAAACCTAAAAATAAGCGATATACAGAGCGATAGAGCTTTAATATTAATAAGAGATGCCAAAGGAGGGAAAGACAGAAACTCTATATTAGGCAAAAAAACACTTGAAATATTAAGAAAATATTATATTCAGTATAAGCCAGAAACATATTTGTTTGAGGGGCAAAAAGGTAATAAATACAGTGTTACGAGCATAAGAAACATTTTTAAGAAAGCATTAAAAAATGCAAAAATTAATAAAGAAGCTACAGTACACTCCTTGCGTCATTCGTTTGCGACACATTTATTAGAGAAAGGTACGAATTTAAGATATATTCAAACATTACTTGGTCATTCGTCGCCTAAAACTACCGAAATTTACACAAGAGTATCAACTACTAATATGAGTGAGATAAAAAACCCTATAGATATTCTTGAAATTTAAAATAAATGTATACTTTTAGACGATGAAAATGAATTTTAATATAACGACTTATAAAATGGATATAAACGCAATTGTAGATATATTCTATAGATATAAACACAATTGTGTTTAT
>Ga0256827_10001698_pt1 | contig 14156 bp, 12 predicted proteins | sample CV84metaG_FD_185977 | JGI IMG/M metagenome (GOLD analysis project Ga0256827, IMG submission 185977) | Hydrothermal vent microbial communities from East Pacific Rise, Pacific Ocean - CV84 | ecosystem: Environmental > Aquatic > Marine > Hydrothermal vents | place: Pacific Ocean: East Pacific Rise... | reverse complement strand
TCTGTAATTTTTAAGGCGAAAAACAGAGGAATAAATATAAAAATATTTTTAATATAGTGATGTGGACGCATCAACTTTATAAGCTCTTTTAGTTTCAATTTAAACTCCCTTTTACTAGACTATCTTTCGATAGATTATATTCTTTCATATTTTTACTCCAAATAACCTCAATATCTTTTGGTAATTCATCTTCACTAAAGGCTCTTATCTTTTGATAATTCTCTTTGAGCTTATCATCTCTACTATAAAATGAAACGGTACTATCAGAGGGGAAAAATCTATTTGAGACCTTCCAATCTACCATTTTGGTATAGCCATCTATCTTCTCATTTTCAAAACGGCTACTATATGCTATAATCATCTCATTTCCCTTTTTCAAAATCAACTCTTTTTTAATGCTATCTGTATAGATACCTTGTTTTTTTAGAGTGATTATCTCGGGATTTGTTAAACCATGAATATCAAAAACTTTCACATCTGAAAAGTATGGAATCGTGCCTATATTATCAGTTGTTAGATGTGTAGCAGTATAATATTTAGCTACAAATCTCGCCATCTGAATCTTCTGTCTATATATCTTTTTAGCACTAAAACTTGCATAGATAGGAGAGTATGCTATCTGTTTTGAGAGTCCCAATATAACAAAAGCAGATATCAAATAGAGCCATTTTCCTTTAATCTCAAAAAGATGATGATATAGAATAATATTTATCATTCCAAACATTACTAGATATGCTTCATATCTATACATCCAGCCTATTTGAGCAAATAGTAGATGAGCTACAAAATTTAGCATAAATACAGAGGAGAGTATAAAGAGAAGTTGACTCTTTTTTTTGAAGCTTATAAAGAGAATAGCTGTATTAAGAGTAAAGAGCATCAGAATATGAGGTTCATGAAGAGTGGCTAAAAATTTATGAATAAGACTCACACTACTACCCACGGTACTTTTTGCGATAATTGAAGTTGGTACTGGGTCAATCCCCAATATTACGCTACTCCAAAATGCAAAAATAGCTACAAAAATAAGACTAGATAGAATCAGATAGATTGCTAATCTCCAATCTTTGAGATATAGAGACATCAAGATAGCCACAGCCATTATAAATGCAAAATCCTCATATCTTACAAAAACTATAAATGGAGCTAAAAGTAGCATTTTATATTGATAACCCCTATCTTCTCTATCTCCTATATAGAGGATAAAATAGTAGAGAAACCAAACAACTAGAAATATCTGAAAGGAGTGTTCTGTTCCACCAAGTGTTAATGTTACAAATGGGGTAGCAAGAGTTAGAAAAATCGCATAGATATAGTGTAGCGTTTTATCGGTTACTCTCTTAAATATCTTAAATATTATAGAGATAGTCAAAACCTGAAAAAGTATATTTAAAAAGGCCGATACATATATAAAAAGTTTACTTCCAACTAGAGTATAAAAGGGTGATATAAGCATCATCCATAGAGGTGAAGAGGAGGCAGAGGAGAAGGTCTCTCCATCCACGCTCAAAATACCCTCTGTAATAAAATATTTGGCTATACTCATATGAATATATGGCGCACTTATCGCATAGGCAAAGTTATTATCTGTAATAGTAAGTAGAATCACATATCCAACAAAAGTTGCAAATAGCAAAAAAAGTATACTAATTGTCTGATTTTTATTATCTATAAAACTCATACCAACTCCTCATATATCTTCTCATGTTTACGAACGATATTCTCTATCGAGTAGTTCTGCTCCACTTTTTTATAGAGTCTAATAGCTTTCTCTTTTGCAAGGGGGTAGTTTAACATCACCTCCTCCATAGCTTCTGTAAACTTCTCATCTGCTAGATATCCACTACTCTCATCAATCAAAGAGGGAATACTACCAACAGGAGTAGAGATTATAGGTGTTTTGGTAGCAGCTGATTCTAGTAGAACGATAGGCAAACCCTCCCACGCAGAGCTAAGTACAAAACAGTCTGCTTTTGATATAAGCTCAGGTATATCAAAACGAACTCCCAATAGTTGAACATAATTTTCTAGTCCATTATCTGCAATAAACTCCTCAATTTTTCTCTTTTGAATAGGCTCTTTACCCTCACCTACAATCAAAATCTGAAAATCTAATTTTTTATCTCTTAACTCTACTGCTGATTTTAATAACTTAAGATGATTTTTCTGCTTCTCTAATCTACCAACAGTGATAAATGTAAACCTATTATCTCTTTTTAAATCTAGTTTATAACGACTGATATCAATACCATTAGGAATCATCTCATAGTTTTTTTTATATATAGAGCTTAGTTGGTCTTTTGAGAATAAAATATCCCTATCTCTAAAAGATTTTAAAAGTTTAATCGCCAAAGTTCTTACTTTTGAACCAAAAGTGATATTATGAGAAGTAAATACAAGTTTTAGTTTTGGATTTAACATCTTAACCATAACTGACACCACCATAGCATCTGTCATATGTGCATGAATTAGCTTAATATTCTGCTTCTTTACATGACGATTTACAGCCGATACTATCTTAAATAAATCACCAGCACTACCGTTCATATTTAACACATTAACATCAATATTATTCTCTTTAAATATATTTAACATTCCATCCTGTTTGGACATAGAGATAACAGAGGTCTGATATCTATTTTTATCGCTATTTCGTGATAAATCAAGAACCACTCTCTCTGCTCCACCAACACCTAAACCTGTAATAAGATGCAGTAAATCTATTTTTTTATCCATACTATTCTCTTTTGACACATCTATCTCCTTATATTATATTTCTTTACTTTTTTAACTACTAAACAGATGGCTATCTATGGTCTAGTTCCATTCAAAAACTCTTCAAGATTATCATAACCATCACCATCTCTATCACCTATCGCATCACTCTTATCATTTTTATTAAAACCATATTTATCTTCCCAAACATCAGACATACCATCTCTATCACTATCTTCATATGGAGTTCCTCCATTTAGTTTATACTTTTTTAGATTTTTTATAAACTCTTTCTCTGAAACATATCTATATCTATTATCTCCAAGATAAACAGGCCAACCACCTACACTATCAACATTCATAAGCTTCGTTCCCTCTCCATTTTTATAATCTTTAATAACACGTCTATCTACTAAATCATGATTTTCTATCCATGCACCACTAGCCGAGAGTCGTCTACTAGCCCCTACTCCACCTCTTCTTAGAAGCATATCCTCTAACTTATCTGCTGGGGTTAAGGTTATAGGATATTTTAAGGCTCTTCGTGTTTTTCTCTGATAACTTCTAGGTGCAATAGTTTTTCTTCTTTTTCCATTTTTATAAAAATATGACCAATTTTTATCTACCTTTTCAACCATTAAATCCCACGCATCTCTACTACTCACACTGTTATGAGGTCCAATATTACCCTCTAAAAAAACAGATGCTTTTCTATTTAGCCCTGTAGCTCCAGGAATTTTATGCTTAGGGTCAAAATCTTTAAGAACTATCTCGCCTCTATTTCTACCTTTACTCTTAAGATTTGGACCCGCTTTGTATTTATTGTTAATAATATCAACAACCATACCACCACTAATTCCTGTAGCCCACCAACTCCAGTTATAGATAAGATTACTCACTACATCTCCAGAGGCTACTTTCATAAGAGGGTCTCTGTTTTGGCTATTTGCAAATAGGTTATGATGTATAGAGATATCGGTCATCTTCTCAATATTGTTTGAACCACCTGCAATAACTCCTGTAGCTGCATGACCATGACTCAACCCCTCTGATATTATATTATACTGAAGAGTAATATTTTGAAGACCTTTTTTTAATGATTTTGGTTTCCATACAGCTATCTCTATATTGTCATCCCCACTCCAACTAATAGAGCAATGGTCAACTATTATATTTTTTCCAGATTGTGCAAATACCAAACTAGAACCCTGTTGACCTTTAGCTTTTCTGCCACCTTTTCTGATACGAATATATCTCATAGTAATATCATGACATCGTCTAAATAGAAACACCTCATCAATAGAACTCACACTAGTTACAGTAATTCCATCACCAGAGGCAGATTGACCTGCAATAGTTATAAAAGCATCATCATCAACTACAATAGCTTTATCAAGATGTATATATCCACCAACTCTAAAAACAATAGTTCTTGCACCATGAACTTTCTCTAATCCATAACGTAGACTACCTCTGCCTCTGCTATTTAGATTGGTCACAACATAAACTTTACCTCCACGTCCCCCCCTAGAGGCAGCACCACCACCCTCTGCACCAGGAAAAGCAGGAATTGTATGATGGTTTTTCTCTATTTTATTTTTTTCTATTTTATGAGATGGAGTATGCTCTTTTAAGACTACTTTATCTCTCTTTTTTTCTATCTTTTCAACATCTACATTTTTACTACTACTATTATCTTCTACCTGCTCCTCTTTTTGTAAATTTTCCTCTACAACTAAAGTAGCTCCCTCTTGTGGTTTAAAATAGTTTTCATTTTTTTTATCAACAGTAAGTTCTGATATATCTTTTGGTACATCAGGCTTCATAACTTTCCAACTAACTCCAGCCACTAGTACCAATATAACTACTAATATTAAATCAAATTTCATAATTTTTCTCCTTTTTTAATATACTCTACTCTTGAATCTTATTATCGTTTTTCGTTATCCCTATAATCATAATAATCAAAACCACCGTCATAGTTGTACTATAAAATGCATATTTGGGCAGACCTGTCCTTGTCCAAGTAAACGCCTTTGTCATAATGAATGCATACAGAACCATAAATCTTGGATTTAAAACAATAAGATTTTTAAAATAGATATCCAATTTTTTAAACAATGCACCTGTTCCAAAAGCTGTAATTATAACGCCCAAAACACCTAGATTGTAATATCCAAATCCAATAACACCAGGTGGTACTGTTTGTGTCATTGTTCCGTAAAAATAAAACGTATTTATAGTAACAGTCTCTGCATCTATACCCCAACTTGCTAACCATGAAGCGGGAATATACTTACCACTTAATCCTAAAATTAAATCCATAAAATATCTAAAATCATACTGCTTCTCTAGTGCAAACTCCAAAGAGACAGCATCAAAGTTAAAAAATGATAACATCTCCAAAATCTGCTGTGTAAAACTACTCATCTCCACCATTTTAAGTACCCCTGTAGAGAAGTATGACTCTATCAAAGGGATAAGGATAACGGCTACAAGGAAAAATATCATAAGATGAAATAGATAGTTTTTTCTATTTTTTAAAGATAGATAAAATATATAGATTAGCATCAGTGAAAGTATCCCCTGTTTACTCCGAAAAAGTGCAAAAGTAGCTAAAAGAGTAACTCCAATACCAATAAATAGCATCAACCATACAACTATACCTTTTCGAGACTCCAATGTGAAAAATATAATAATTCCCAATAGAGAAAAAGGGATAAATCTCTTTGTAAATACCCATGTTTTACTAACCCAAAACTCATCTCCATAACCAGAACGAATATTATCAGCAACCTCTATGGCTCTTGCAACACCTCCAAATGAGTTACTATATAAAAATACAGAGAGCAGAGATAAAAAAGTTAAAAAAAGTCCAATTAGAAATACAAGACTTATATCTCTTCTAAAAAGATAGAGTGTTTTATCCTTTACAACATAGCTTTTACTCTTTGTATCATTGATACTCCACATCCCTGCAAAAAGAAAAGCTATAAAAATAATTGTCACCATAAATGCATTAAAGCTATAAAAATTCTCCAATCCATGATACTTGACAATCAAATCCCCAATAGGAAAATCCAGAAAAAAAACTGTCTTATTTAAGATAAAAAGTAGAGGAATAAGAAGATATTGAACAGCAAAAAAGATAAAAAATACTGACAAAATATCCCAACCATTCTCTACTCTTTTGATAATATAACTTCCCATAAGAATTAGAGTTATAAAATATAGTATAAAAAGTGATATCTCATAAAAAAGCTCTATATGGTACATCGCAGTAGAACCTCTTCATATTTTTTAATAATCGTATTAAGAGCATATTTCTCTTTTATATACTCTTTTATCTTCTCTCCATCAAAGCTAGTTTTTTCAAAAGATAAAATAGTAGATGACAACTCTACCACAGAGTTAGGAGTAACTAGATAACCATTAAATCCCTCTATTACAATTTCACCTATACCACCTGGTGCATTAAAGGCTATGACAGGAATACCACAAGCATTCGCTTCCAAGAGAACATTTGGAAACCCCTCAAAAGCAGAAGATAGAACTAAAACATCTGCACTTTTCATATAGTTATACGGATTAGATTGCTGTCCCTCAAAAGATACTTGTGATGATATTCCCAAATCCAAAGAGAGCTGTTTTAACTCAGCCTCCTTCTCTCCCTCACCTACAATTGTCAAACGATAACTATCACCAAGATATGCAAAAGCCTCCAAAAGCAAATCAAAACGCTTCTCTTCTCTCAATGCACCAACGGCAATAAGATTAATCTTATTAGCGTTAAACTTTTTTTCTCTACTACCTATTTTTTCAATAGATAGACGCTCAATCTTTTTAATATCAACAGGGTTATTGATAACTACCATTTTATCTTTAGATAGATTAAATGAGTTAGACAAATCATCTCTCATATATCTCGATTGACAGATAATTTGATTAAAATTTTTATAGAAATTACGATATAGAAATTGATAAAGACCACTATTATTATCATGCTGAATATATAAACTTGCAATACTTGTCTCTCTTGCAATCCATCTTACTTTATGAGGTATCAATCTACTTAATATTGGAATAAAAGGAGATAGTAGCCCATTTATATGACCTATTCCAGAGAAAACAATATCGGGTTTTATACTATATATTCTCTTTAAAAACTTAACGAAAACTCTTTTGATAGATGGATTTCCTAAATCATGAATAGTAACATCTGATTTAATATCAGAGAGCATAATTCCCTCTGCTTTTAGAACAATTAGATGAATATCAAACTTCTCTCTATCTATATTATTTAATAGATTTACAATAACTCTTTGAGCTCCCCCAGAGTAGAGTGCATGAATGATAAACAAAATACGTTCTCGTCTCATTTTATATCACTTTTTGGACTCAAAAGAGTTTAATAAATCTTCGATAATATAATCTTCAATAACAATTTTAGACTCTACCCAACTTAAATCCCTATTCCAGTAGCCAATACCATCTAAAAATGCCGTAAGACCAACAGCGTAACTTATCTCTATGATTTTTGCATCTCCATTCTCATCCATAACAAAATCAAAAGCTATAGATTGCATTCCTAACTTTTTAGTCACATCAAAAGCAATTTTGACACACTCTCTTTGAGTATCATCTATCTCCCAAACAAACTTACCACTACCAGAGGCTCTAAAGTCACCATCTCTAACCATTCTCTTTTTACTTATAGCTTTATCTCCAACCACAAAAACTCTAATATCATGGTCACAATTAGGTATAAAATCTTGTGCATAAAGATAGTTTTTTTCGATTGGAAGAGCTACATTTTTTTGATTGGGAAAGAAAAAACGATAAAAACCACGAGAGATATTTAGGAAACTTTTTACTGTTTTATCTCTTTTAAAATGCCATATTCTATTTTTTATAGCAGCACCCCTATGAGTTGCAAAAAAACCTTTTCCAAAGGCTCTATTGATATATCTTTTTGCCTCTCGTTTAGTATGGATAAGCTTTACATTATGTGCCCCTGCTCCACTTCTAAGCTTAAAAACTTTGGGAAAAGATGTAGTCTCTATCCAGTTTTGAGCAGATGCTTTATCATAAAAAACATAACTAGGTATAATTGGTGCTTCTATACTCTCCAAAATATACTTCTCACCTACCTTATCATCAAAGTAGAGAGAACCAATAGCATTGGGATATACTAGAAAACCTCTATGCTCTAATGCAAAAATCAATTGACGTGCAAATAGCTGTGCCTTATAGTCTATATGAGACCAGTGCCACAATAGAGCATCAAACTCCTTTAATATATCCATAATATTGTTATCATAACAGTTAACTAGTTTATACTCTATACCATTTTTTTCACAATACTCTATCCATTTTGGAGAGTAAGAGTCTTTTTCATCATGGTGTATCGCAAGAATAATATTCTCTCTTTTCATTACGCAATACCTTATTATTTTCTTTATTTTTTAATTTAAAATTATATATAAAATTTACTTAATGTAAAATTGCAAATCTATAATTTAACAAATTATAACAAAAAAATGATTATATAATGTTTTTTTTCATATAATAAAAAACATTTTTATTATAAAAACTCTCTTAAGTAGTCTTATTATATAATTAAAATATTTATTTAAAGGAAATAATTCATATGAATAAAAGATTTTATGTTCTGGATAGTTTTAGAGGACTAGCTGCAATATTTGTGCTAATGTACCACTCTCACTACCTACATACAGCAACTCAATGGAGTTTTTTTAGAGGAAGTGGACTCTTTGTAGAGTTCTTTTTTGTACTTAGTGGATTTGTACTTACTCATGGCTATGCCTTTAAAAAAGAGCTAAACTTCAAAAACTTTTTTATAGCTAGAAGCTTTAGAATTTTTCCTTTACATATAACTATGCTATTTGTGTTTCTCTTTCTTGAACTTGGAAAACTTATCGCATCACACTATGGACTAAATCTAAACAACAGACCATTTACTGGAAGTATGTCACCATCTGAGTTTATACCCAATATGCTACTACTTCAATCATGGCTACCAAACACCATAACACTAAGTTGGAATCCAACCTCTTGGAGTATCAGTACAGAGTATTATATGTATATGATTTTCTACTCTACTCTTCTACTAAAACAGAATTTACGCTACATAGCATGGGCTATTATCTCAATTATTGCATTCTATTTTATTATCAAAGAGGTGGAGTTGGGGATAGATTTTACACGAGGATTATCATGCTTTTTTGCAGGTGGATTAACCTATTTAGTATATAAAAAATATCATGAAAAAATAACCCTCTCCCCTACTCTATTTACAATTATAGAGAGTATATTAATTATATCTGTTATTACTATCGTCTCATTTAAACATATTGAACATCGCTCATTTATTGGAAGCTCTCTCTTTATAGTTCAAGTTTTTATATTTGCATTTGAGGGTGGTGCTATCTCCAAACTACTAAAATTTAGACCATTTACACATCTAGGTAAAATCTCATACTCTATCTATTTGGTTCATCCTGCAATAATATTTATAATGCTATCAATTACAATGGTATCAGAGAAACTTTTTCATCAAAATTTTACACTAATAGCACTTAGTAAAAAAACCATAGATTTTGGTGGAGCTTTTTATAACAATATAGCTCTTTTTCTATCTATTACAATTATTATTCTTATATCTAATCTTAGCTACAGATATATTGAACTAAGAGGTCAAGCGATAGGAAATAGGATTAAAGAGAACATGAGTTTAAAATAGCTATACTATTAAATTATTTTAAAAAAACTGATATAGTTTAATATAAGGGGAGAACTTTTGAACAAAATAGCAATAATAGGACTAGGGTATGTGGGATTACCATTGGCACACGCTTTTTCATCAAAGTATAAAGTAGTAGGGTTTGATATAGCACAATGGAGAATAGATGAGCTAAGAGCAGGTATAGACCGTACACTTGAATTGAGTAAAGAGCAGGTAAAAGAGTCCATTGAACAGGGGATGGAGTTTACCAATATAATAGAGGAGATAAGAGACTGTAATATCTATATAGTAACCGTTCCAACGCCTATAGACAAGCATAAAAAGCCTGATTTAACGCCACTACTAAAAGCTAGTGAGACTATCGGTTCAGTTCTCAAAAAAGATGATATTGTTATCTATGAATCAACTGTCTATCCAGGGGCAACAGAAGAGGATTGTGTTCCTGTACTCGAACGAATATCTGGGCTTAAATATAATCAAGATTTCTATTGTGGTTATAGTCCTGAACGTATCAACCCAGGAGATAAAGAGCATACTGTAACCAAAATTTTAAAGGTAACATCTGGCTCAACACCACAAATAGGTGAAAAGGTCAATGACCTATATGCAAGTATCATAACAGCAGGGACACATCTAGCACCTACTATAAAAGTAGCAGAGGCTGCAAAAGTTATAGAGAATTCACAAAGAGATATAAATATCGCTTTTGTAAATGAGCTTTCTATGATATTCAATAGACTAGATATAAACACAAATGATGTACTTTCCGCGGCAGGAACAAAATGGAATTTTCTCCCATTTAAACCTGGTTTAGTTGGTGGTCACTGTATTGGTGTTGACCCATACTATCTTACTCACAAAGCACAAGAGGTTGGATATAATCCAGAGATTATACTTGCAGGACGAAGATTAAATGACAATATGGGTATCTATGTGGCTAACCAAGTTATCAAACTTATGATAAAAAAAGGTCAAACTATTGTAAAGGCAAAAGTACTTGTTCTAGGAATCACATTTAAAGAAAACTGTCCAGATATTAGAAACTCTAGAGTTATTGATGTCATTAGAGAGCTTCAAGATTTCAATTGTGATGTGGATGTTGCAGACTATTGGGCAGATAGAGAAGAGGTAAAAAGAGAGTATGGAATTGAGCTTATTGATGAGTTAAATCTTGATAGCTATACTACTATTATTCTAGCCGTTTCACATAATAGATATAGAGAGTTAAAATTGGATAATGATAGACAGACTATCTTTGATATTAAATCAGTTTTAGATAAGGCTGATGGAAGATTATAAAAAAAAATAATATTTCTTTTTTTAATTAAGACTAATTTTATCCGATTTAAACTATAATTCCCTATCAAAACAAAAATAAGGAATTAAAATGGCAACAGTAACATTTAAAAATGACACAGTATGTAATTTAGCAGGAACAGAACTGAATGTAGGAGATACAGCTCCAGAGGTAACAGTAGTAAACTGTAACCCAATGCTACAAGATGAAAAAGTTGGTGGAGCGCAAGAGCAAGTTCAACTTGTAATTGCAGTGCCTTCACTAGATACTGGTGTATGTGACGCTGAGACTAGAAGATTTAACACAGAAGTAGCATCACTAGAGGGTGTTAATGTTAAAACTGTATCTATGGATTTACCATTCTCAGCTGCAAACTTCTGTTCAACTGCTGGTATTGATAATATCGCTGTATGTTCAGACTTTAGAAACAAAGATTTTGGTAACGCTTATGGTGTTCTTTTAGCAGATGGTCCTTTAGCAGGTGTTCTTGCTAGAGTTATTTTTGTAATCGGTACAGATGGAAAAGTTGCATATAAACAAGTTGTTCCAGAGATTACACAAGAGCCTGACTATGATGCTGTTTTAGAAGCTGCAAGAGCTACTAAATAAGTTTTAGACACAATAAAAATTTAATTTTACATCTCCTTGTTCTCTTCTATAAAAGAAGAGAACGCATTTTTTATCTTTAGATACCAGTCTTTTTTATCAAATCCAGAACATCTGTTGGTGGTGTATCTATACTAAACCCTTTACAGTAACCACAAGCTTTAGGATATTTACCTTTTGCAAAACTCTCTCTTACCTCTTTAATAGGTGTATCATTCCATATCTCTTCTAAACTCTTTTCATTTAGATTTCCAAGTGCATGAGGAGAGGAACAACATAATCTTACATCACCACTACTTTTGATAATAAGCTGACCATACCAAGGAACAATACAGTCACCTTTTGGTGGAACGATAGGTAAAAAACGCTGTTTAATAAGTCTATCTGTTACTTTATTGGTAATTTTACCGATAGAGTTTAGTTTATATTTTTTGAACTCACTAATATTATCTGCATTATATTTAGAGTATTCGCTCATAGTACCATACTCAATAGTCACTCCAAGCTCTTTTGCCAATGCATCATACTTTGGTCTATTTAAAATAAACTTCTCAATAACCTCTTTGTTAAACTGCTCAAAATACTTAAGTGTAAATCCACGTTTAGTAGAACCAAAGATAATAGGAGCAGTAGGAGAGAGTCTTGTAAATCTAACACTCTTAACACCTGCTTTGTGGGCCTCTCTTAAAAAGTTCTCAATAGTATCAATATTCTCTTTCATAACAATAAAGCTAAACCAAAAGTCATGACGTGGACCTCTATCTTTACAGTAATCTACCAACTGTTTGATTTTGCCTAAAGTCTTATGAAAATCTCCACCAATAATCTTTCTATATGACTCTGCTGTTCCTGCATGAACAGAGAATCGAATAAGTAGACCATGGCAAGTTGCTAATTTTGCTGATTTTTGCTGGGTAAGTAGCTCTCCTGTAGTGTTCATATGAAGTGTAAACTTGTGTTTATTTGATTTTTCAGAGAAATAATCAAGATATTTAGTCACCAATGGTTCACCATCTCCATGAATAGATAGATACTCCAAATCATCATAGTGAGGCTCTAGTTTATCAAGTATCGCTTTTGGTACATGAGAGATTGGAGTTTGACCTAAACTACACATAAGACAATCAAAAGGACACCCTTTTACAGACTCCAAATAGATAAGTGCAGGAGTTTTTGAAACATTAATTTTACGCTCAACATACTCATCAAAAAGTATCTTATCCATAACATGAGTATTCATATCTATATTCATCGGTTTATCATCTATTAAATTCTTTCTTATTAATTCATCAGTCATTTTCATACCTTATAGTCATATTTTTAACAAAATTATACAAAAAAAAGTATTAAGAAAAACTTTAATGATACTCATACTTATAATATTTTATAATTCTTCAATTTAGAATCTAAAAATAGAATTTTATCTTGACATGATATAATTATAGTTACATGAGATATACAGAAAAACAAATTGAAAAATATCAACGTCAACGCTATATTACTTTTCTTGAAAAAGTTACAAAAAATCTTTTTAAGATGTTTCGTGACGAAAAGACCACACAAGAGCAGTTTTTAAAAAAATTTGAAGAGCTTAAAAAAAAGCTAAATGAGCAAGTAGCGATACAGCTAACCTCTGAGTACCATCATCAGATGAAACTCTATATAGATAGATTAACCCTAGAGATAGAGGGTGAGTTTAAACTAGATGACATACGAGAGGCAAACATGACTCTACTAAATCGTCTACAGAAGCTAAAAAATGGAACATCTTATAAAAAAGATAAACATAAACATAGTAGTAAAAATCAAGATTGGGGTTAATTTTTAACCTCTTTTATTCACAACAGTTGAACCTCTTCTTCAAGTCTAATTTTGAATGCTTTAAAAACCTCATCTTTTGCTAAATCAATAAGATATTTGGCATCTTCAAACGTTCCACCACCATTATTTACTAAAAAGTTAGCGTGAACCTCACTCCACTGCATTGCACCTTTAGATAGACCTTTTAGTCCAACAGCATCTATTAGTCGTCCTGCATAATCACCGTCTGGATTTTTAAAAGCTGAACCTGCACTTGGGGTTTTGGGTTGATTTGAGCGAAGAGATATTAGCTCATCTAAAAGATTTTTATCAAAACCTTTTGAGACTATAAATCTAATCTCTGTAGCTACACCATTTAAGTTTGCAAAACGATAACCATACTCTATATCTGATTTGTCTATCCAACTATTATTAATTTTTATAGAATCTAAGATATTAAAAATCTCATAGCTTTTTACACCTGCATTCATGGCAATCATACCACCTAAACTTCCAGGTAGTTTAGATATAAATTCAAAACCTGCCAAATCATTTTTCTTTGCAAAGGAGAGGAGTTTTCCTGTGGGTGTTGCACAGCCTACGGTTAATATATCATTATTAAGTCTGATAAATGAAAAATCTTTTGATAGCATCATAAGAGATGGAGGAGAGGAGGAGACTAAAAGATTATTAGCATGACCAATAATTACTCTATTATTGGGGATAGTGTCATCTTTTTCAAGCATCAAAACTTCGATAGGCGTTCCCACTTTGATACTTGAAAATTTAGAAAAGTTGATAATTCGCATAAACATAATATATAGTTTAACTCTTTTTAGTAAATTTTATGCGAGATTATATCATATAATTTATAATTTTTTATCTAATATTATTAAGTGCTAATGCTGGTTTATTATCTCCTAAGTGTCTATTTACAATTGAAGATAACATTGAGCTTTGTTTATATCTTTT
>Ga0256827_10001697_pt1 | contig 14160 bp, 15 predicted proteins | sample CV84metaG_FD_185977 | JGI IMG/M metagenome (GOLD analysis project Ga0256827, IMG submission 185977) | Hydrothermal vent microbial communities from East Pacific Rise, Pacific Ocean - CV84 | ecosystem: Environmental > Aquatic > Marine > Hydrothermal vents | place: Pacific Ocean: East Pacific Rise... | reverse complement strand
GCTTAGCTATGTTTCCACTGGTGGTGGCGCAATGCTAGAATACTTAGAAGGTAAAACCCTACCTGGAATTGCAGCAATTTTAGAAAAATAGAACTTTTTTAAATTTATTACGTTAAAGACTTCTATCTATGTTCAATATTGAATATTGATAGAAGTTTTTTATAATCTTAATCAAAGTAAATGACAAAAAATATCAGATAGCTAAGCTATTATTTTAGACACTATACCAATAACTATCGGTAAATGATTTTATATGATAATATTTTTACTTCGGAAAAAATTAAAAATCATAATTAATCATATAAATCTGCGTCTAATCTTGGAGCAAAGCGACTTTGATTTAATTAATTGAAATATTATCAAGTACTAAATATCTTAATATTTAAAACAATGAGCGAAAACAATAATTCAAAAACATTAGTTGCCTTATTAGGTGGAGCCTTAGTTGGTGCTGCTGTTGGCGTTGCAGTAGGTTTATTAATTGCACCAGAAAAAGGTGAAGAAACTAGAGAAAAAGTTAAAAGCAAGCTTGAAGACTTAGAAGAAGATATGCTAAATAAAGTTGACGATATTATAGAAAAAGTTAGTCAAAAAGGAGCTGAGGTTCTTCAAAACCTTAATACTCCTGAAGCCGAAATAGTAGAGGATGCGAATATAGTAGAGGAAGAAACAACAAAAGCTTAATTGATGCAATATACAGAAGATAATAATCCTTTAAATCAACTCCCTGATCAAATAAAAGCTTTTCTAAATAGTAAAGCCGATTTGATTAGTTTGTTTTTTGTTAAGAAATTAAATCAATTAATTCCTAATTTAGTGTTGGGATTTATACTGTTCTTCACGTTCTTATTTTTTACATTATTCTTTTCATATTCATTTATTCAATGGTACTCTGATTATGTTGGCAATGCTTCAACAGCATCTCTAATAGTTAGTGCTTTCTATCTATTATTGGCTATATTTATGTTTGTTTTCAGAAAGTCATTAATAAAGAATCCTATACAAAAGAAAATTATTCAAAATACAGACTTTAGTGACATACACAGAGGAACAAGTTTGGGAACTATCCACAGTATTCAGCATTTAGACGAAGAAATGGAACGTTTGATAAACGAAAGTGAAAATAGTGAGGATGAATTAGGAGAAAGTATTGATAATATTAAAGAATTCTATTCTTATGATTCTATTAAAGAAAGATTCTTTACTCAGATATTAAATAATCCACGTCCTGCAATTTCAACATTACTGCAAACTATTATGTCTGTTAGGTCTTTCGCAAATAAAAGAAAATCAAAGCAAGAAGATCGAAAACAGTAATGAAAAAACCAGCTATTTAAATTTATTAAATAGCTGGTTTTATTAATTACTAGACAGTCAATACTATGATTAATTAGTGTTTTCTACAATCCTTAACTTAAATACTAATTAACAATTAACTTAGTTTTATAAACTCTATCAGCGTGTATTTCAATAATATATGCACCACTCTTTAATCCTAGTTTACTAATTGCAATTTTATTATCATTAAAATCATCTATAACGTTAACTACTTTTCCTATCAAGTCAGTTACTATTAATCTCTTAGAAATTGATGATTCATTTAAATCTATATAAAGAGTTGAACTTTCATCAATAGGGTTAGGATAAATTTTCAGATTAGTATTATTGTTAACTATTGTTGGAACACCTACTATTTGACCAGATGAATTTGTTTTTAATAAATAAAAATCTGCACCTCCAGCACCAAAACTTTTTGTAAAACCAGCAATAATAAATCCATTATCAGTAGTCTTTTTGCAAATCCTACCACATTCATCTTGGTCTCCACCATACGTTTTTGTCCACAGAGTATCACCTGTATTATTGGTTCGGACTAACCAAACATCTGTCCCACCTTCTCCAAAACTTTGTGTTTCTCCAGAAATTAGATATCCATCACTAAGAACCTCTACACACCAAGCTTCATCTTGTTTATTACCTCCATAAGTTCTAGTCCATAGAGTATCTCCATTTATGTCAGTTTTTATTAGCCAATAATCATATCCAATAGCCCCTGTTACACCTCCTGCTTTTCCTCCAACAATAATAAATCCACCGTCATCTGTTTCTTTTCCATACCAACCAATATCGTCTGATCCTCCATCATAAACTCTAGTCCATAAAGAATCTCCAGATGCATCTGTTTTAAAACAATAGATATTTCCACTGCCACTTGATGCAGATATACCTACAACTAAGAATCCATTGTCTGATGTTTGTGTAATGCTACTACCTATGGTAATGGAGCTTCCAACAGGTGCATATTCTTTATACCATAGTTGATTTCCTGACGCATCATATTTTGTTATGAATACCTTAACTGCTAAACCAAGATTAAATGAAGTTATCGCAAAACCTCCATCATTTGTTGCTGTCGCCGCTATTCTAAAAGTCCCTCCTATATAATCAATTCCACTAACAACCTTTGTCCATAGAGTATCACCATTTGCAAAATCAACGCTAGTTAATATACAACTACCATTATCATTATCATTAATTACAATGATACTGTTATTAGATAATTGGACTATACTGGGTTGCATTTCACCTGGCATATTTAGATATGTTTTTGACCATATTTCATCTCCCATTGAGTTTGTTCTTACCACATATACACCTGTTCCAAAACTACTAGTTTTTCCTGCCATAATATAGCCACCATCTGAAGTTTGCACTATAGAGGTCCCTTTATCATCTTGCGCACCTCCATAGGTCTTCTCAAATGATATTTGACCTTGTGTTGATACTGCAAATAGCAATACCACTAAAAATGTAAAAATCTTTCTCATAAGCTAAAGTTTAATTATTAATACTGTTTCGTTCTTTCTTATTATTATTTGTGTGTTTAGTTATTTTATTTTCATCAAGCATCTTTCCTAATATTTTATTATATATTTCGGTCTTGCTAATTAATTCTTCTAACTCATCTCTATTATCAGCTTTTTTTAATAGCTTTTGTTTTTTGTTCATTAATTTGATTTTATTTACTGCAAATGTAATAGACATAGGGTGTGAATAATAATAATAAACCTATACAAAAACTGAAAATAACAAAATATTACCTATACATTAACTGTACAATTCAATATTCTGAATAAATGGGGAATGAATATTTAAGGGATTAAATTTTAGATAAGAATGTTACTAAATTCTCTTTTGTATTAGATATACCTAATTTTTTTCTCAATCTATATCTAGCAATTTCTAGTGAACTTGGCAATTGACCTGTTAATTCTGATATATCTTTTGTGGATAAATTAAGCTTTAGAAAAGCACATAATCTTAGCTCACCATGGGTTAATTTTGGGAACTCAACTAATAACCTATCATAAAATCCTGTATGTATTTGATTAAATCTATATTCAAATTCTTTATAAATCTCTGAATCTGCTGTCTTTTGAAGTTCGATAGCTATATGAACTATTGCATGCTTAACGTCCTGCTTTTCTGCCTTATTTTTTAATTCTTTCAACTTCTCAGATAATAATGATAGCATTTCATTTTTCTTCATCAACGACATAACATTTGTTGCCATTTCTCTATTTTGTATTTCAAGATTATGCTCAAGTTTCTGTTGTTTTAAGAGTGCATTTTTGGTTTTAATTCTTTGATTAACAAGTATTAAAATAATTATTATTAGTACTACTAATAAGCTAATAATTACCAAAGAAACGTACAACTTACTTTTTTGCTGTTCTAAACGATTTTTTTGTTCTCTCTTCTCAAATTCGTATTCCAATTCTAGTTTTGATAGGTTGATTCTATTTTCAATATAATTCAAACTATCCTTAGTATGATACTTGAGTTCTAGATATTTATATGCAGTAATACTATCGCCAGAGGACAAGAATATTTTATGTAAGATATCTGTTGCATCATATATTAGATTCTTGTTATCGAGAGCCTCAGCTTTTTTCAAAGCTTTTTTTGCATATTCAATAGAATTTTTTTCATTATTTATTACAAAATAGTAATTAGCAAATCCAATCCAGCATTTTATTTGCATATTTACATTATTTAGTTCCTTAAATAGTAAATTAGCTTTATTAAAATACATTATTGATTTTTTGTAATTACTTAAATTTAGATATGTAATACCTAAATTCATATTATTTATGGCCTCTCTATTTTTATTTCCTAGCTCCCTATTTATTTTGTTAGCCTTTTCGAAATATTCAGCAGCTTTTTCATAATTATTTATTGCTTCATAAACAGCAGCAACATTATTTAAACCTCTAGCTATTCCTTCATTACTTTCTCTGTTTCTTGCCATCTTAAGCGAGCGCATGAAGAAATCTAATGCTTTATCAAAATTTAACTGATGAAAATTTCCAGAACCAATATCACCGAGAGCTTGTTCTATTCCTTGTTTGTCATGTATTTTTTCAAAGAGCTCCAAACTTTTATAGAAACATTCAGAACTTGTTTTATTATTATCTAAATCAGCATAAATAATTCCAAGTATTCTATACGATTCGGCTAATTGTTTGTCTAATTTTAGTTTAAAGGAAAGATCTTTTGAACTTTGAGAATATTCCATTGCTTTCTTATAGTCAGATATACTCCAATATATCTGTGATAAGGCAAGCATTGATTTTACCAAACCTTCCTCATTACTATTATTCTCAGATAATACATAAGCTTCTTTAGCATATTTTAATGCTTTTTCTGTATTACTATTTTGAAATTCCTCAGACAGAATTAATAATGCTGAAATTCTTTCAACTTCAGATGCATTTTGAAATACTAAGTTACTATCTCTTTGTACATTATTACTAAATAAACTATTTGAAAAAATAGAAAAAATAACAATGAAATAGATAATAAGCCTATTATTCATAAATAGTAATATAGAGTTATCAATTAAAATTAGTAGATCTTATCGAATCAGTACAATCTGAATAATATTTGAGCATTATTTTTCTCTATAAACAACTTCCAATAATGTTTGCCCAACAATCTTAAGACTTAATGGATCAATTTGTTCCATATTATCACTTACAGTATGCCAATAAGGGAAGAAATTTGATTTGGTAGACTCATCATAATGAATAATATCTATGGTTGGAATATATGCATATTTATTAATGAATATATGATCGTCAATCACTGCCCCTTTTTGTGAACTCTTAAATACATCAGCATAACCAATATTTGCAGCTGCACCCCATACCTTATCTAGAATACCCGGTGCAAATGTATTTGAGTAATGCTCTTTATAAAACACAACATCCTTAGCACCAACCATATCAAGCAGTATTCCAAATCGCGCATCATAACTGGCTATATGTGGGTTTTTAGACCAATATTGAGACCCTAAACCCCATGTAAGTTCTGAATTAGCAATTGGAGTTTCATCAGCATGTTGTCCATAATCTTCCAAATCTAGCAACAATATATCAACTCCTATAGTTGGATTACTCTTGCTCATCTGTCTAGCAATCTCCATCAAAATACCAACTCCACTAGCACCATCATTTGCACCATCAATTGGTGTATTATGATTTTTAGGATCAGGATCATGGTCTGCAAAAGGACGTGAATCCCAATGGCTACAAAGAAGAACTCTCCGCTTTTCTTCAGGTTTAATTGATGCAATAATATTTATTCCATCAAGTATTTTTCCATTAAACGCTCTAGACTTAAATTTTTGTTGATAAACTTTCAAACCTATACCCTCAAAAAAGTCAACATAATACTGAGCGCACTCAGAGTGAGCTTTTGTACCTGGAACTCGTGACCCAAAATCAACTTGATATTTTACATAATTATATGCAGAATCTTGATTAAAGATTGGAACAATAATAGGCTTTTGTCTTTTAACAACTTTCTTTGGCTTTGTTACTGTATCGCCACTTTGATTACATGCTGTTAACACAAAAACCATAGCAACTAGCAACCCAAAATATAATTTAATATTTCTCATATTATTTCTCTATAGTCCAATCTGTTCCTTCTTTAGTATCCTTGATGATAACTTTAATGCTTTTAAGTTCATCTCGTATTTTATCTGCTGTAGCCCAATCCTTATTTAGCTTAGCATCAGTACGAATTTTAAGCATCAATTCTATAAGTTCTGAACTTAGCTCTCCTCCTGAGTTTAACTGTTCATCATTCCTAAAACCTAATATTTCAAAAGCAAAAACATAGAAAGCATCCTTTAATACTTTTAAATTGTCATAATCTATCTTAGCTTTTCCATCATTAATAGAGTTAATCATTTTAACTCCTTCAAATAGATTTGCAATAAGTATTGGACTATTAAAATCATCATCCATAGCTGCATAACACTTATTCTGCCACTCAATAACATTATAATCAGAACTATCCGATACTTTTAAATTTTCAAGTGTTTCAACAGCTGTCATTAGCTTTTCAAAACCTTTCTGAGCCGCTTGAAGAGCCTCATTAGAGAAATCTACGGTAGAACGATAATGTGCTTGAAGAATGAAGAATCTAATGGTCATTGGCGCATAAGCTTGCTCCAAAATTTCATGATTTCCTGTAAAAAATTCATCAAGAGTAATAAAATTACCCAATGACTTACCCATTTTCTGCCCATTAATAGTAACCATATTATTGTGCATCCAATACTTTACAGGCTCCTCGCCATTGGCAGCTACACTTTGAGCTATTTCTGATTCATGATGAGGAAAGCGCAAGTCCATTCCTCCACCATGAATATCAAATTTCTCGCCTAAATACTTAGTACTCATAGCTGAACATTCCATATGCCAGCCAGGGAAACCAGTTCCCCAAGGAGAATTCCAACGCATAATATGTTCTGGTGAAGCATTCTTCCAAATGGCAAAATCTACTCCATCTTTTTTCTCCTCTTGACCATCAAGTGCTCTAGTATTTTCAAGAACATCTTCTATATTTCTACCAGAAAGTTTACCGTAATTATGTTCTTTATTATACTTTACAACATCAAAATATACAGATCCATTAGTTTCGTAAGCAAAACCAGAATCTAATATTTTGTTTACCATTTCCATTTGTTCAATAATATGACCCGATGCTCGTGGCTCTATACTAGGGCGCTGCACGTTCAATATATCCATATTATCATGATAGCGATCAGCAAAATGCTGTGCTATTTCCATTGGCTCTAGCTGTTCTAATCTTGCTTTTTTAGCAATTTTATCTTCTCCATGGTCAGCATCATTCTCCAAATGACCAACATCAGTTATGTTTCGCACATAACGAACTTTATAACCTAGATGCTTCAAATAGCGAAATACTATATCAAAAGCAATACCTGGGCGAGCATGTCCTAAATGTGCATCACCATAAACTGTAGGACCACACACATACATCCCAACAAATGGACTTTTTATTGGTTCAAATTTTTCTTTCTTTCTACTAAGTGAATTATATAATTGTAAGTTGTTCTCTTTAATTTCTGAACTCATTATATTCTAAATTTTTGAGCTTAATAAGCTCCACTGAATTGTTCTAAAAAGCGTTTATCATTCTCGAAGAATAAACGCAAATCCTTAACTTGGTATTTAAGCATGGCTATTCGTTCTACTCCCATACCAAAAGCAAAACCTGTATATTCTTGTGAATCTATACCGCAATTAGTCAATACATTAGGGTCAACCATACCACAACCCAAAATTTCTAACCATCCGGTATATTTACAGACATTACACCCTTTACCTCCGCAAATATTACAACTTACATCCATCTCAGCAGAAGGTTCAGTAAAAGGAAAATATGAAGGGCGAAGTCTAATTTTTGTTTCTTCTCCAAACATTTCTTTGGCAAAATAAAGTAGTGTTTGTTTTAAATCAGAAAACGATACATTCTTATCAACATAAAGGCCTTCCACTTGGTGAAAAATACAATGTGCACGAGCAGAAATAGCTTCATTTCTAAATACTCTACCTGGACTAATCGTTCTGATTGGTGGCTTAGTATTCTCCATTACTCTAGCCTGCACAGATGAAGTATGAGTTCGTAGAGCAATATCTGGGTCTTTCTCAATAAAGAAAGTATCTTGCATATCGCGTGCTGGATGCTCTGGAGGGAAATTCAAGGCAGTAAAAATATGAAAATCATCCTCCACTTCTGGTCCTTCAGAAATTACAAAACCTATTCTATTGAAAATCTCTATTATCTCGTTTCTTACCAATGAAATTGGATGACGAGCTCCAATATGTGAAAACTCAACAGGTCTTGTTAAGTCCATCTTTTTATCTGTACTAACATCCTGAGATGAAAGACCTTCCTTGATTTCATTATAGATTTCTTGCGCTTGATTTTTAAGCACATTCATCATTTGTCCAACCTTTGGCTTCTCCTCTTTAGCAACATTCTTAAAATCAGCAAAAAGACCTTGTATCTTACCTTTTTTACTTAAATACTGAATACGAAAATCTTCTAATTGTTCCAATGAATCAATTTTCAAATTCTCTAACTGTTGCTTAATATCTTCTATCTTATCCTTCATCTAAATTATGATGTTAAAATCTTATTATTCTAATTACTATTCTTCAATAACAGTTACTGTTATTTTCACATCCTTCTCTGGTCTGTCACCAGGAAGAGTTTTTACTGCTGCTATTTTATCAATTACATCCATTCCCTCTATAACCTCACCAAAAACAGTATAACTCATATCCAAAAATGGAGTTCCTCCAACTGTCATATAAGCTTCTTTTTGCTCTGAAGGAATCATTCTTCCCATTCGTTGCTCCAAAGTATTAATTTCCAAATTTGTGTACTTCTTTCCTTGCACAATATAAAATTGACTTCCAGAAGAAGCTTTCTCTGGATTTTGACCATCGCCTAAACGAGCAGCAGCCAAAGCTCCTTTTTTATGAAATAAACTCTTATTAAACTCTGCAGGAACAGTATAACCAGGACCACCATTACCATACATAGCTCCAGCTACAGCATTCTTAGATTCTGGATCTCCTCCTTGAATCATAAAACTCTTAATTACTCTATGAAAGATTGTACCATTATAAAAACCTTCTTTCGCCAATTTAATAAAGTTATCTCGGTGTTTTGGAGTCTCATTATAAAGCTTAATTACCATGTCACCATAATCTGTACTTATTTTCACCAATTGCTCTTTTTGATCAGAAACATCTTTAACATCCTGTGGAGCTTCTTCAACAACGGCTTCTGTTGTTACATTATCTTTTTTATCAGTCTGCACCTGAGCAGTGCCATTAGAACAAGAAATAGTAGTAAATGATAAAGCTATAAATGAGCCAATAATAACTAGTGTCTTTTTCATGAGAATATTCTTTAAAATGATTATTAATTTAATGTATATACTAATAACTAATTGCTTCAAATTGAGAAGTAATTAATCGGCAAAGGTAAAAAATATTTAAGTATGAATTTTTCGTAGGGGAGTGAATCTTAAATAATTATTAGTGAGTGTTTTTTCTTGAAAATCTCTTCACCAAGAAATTAATATTAAAGACCCTATTGAATTGTTAAGTCTAAGTCCTTGTTGGCATCATTCCAACAAACAGAATCGCATTTTTGAACACTTTTTTTATCCATTTTCACACCATCAATCGTATATATCGTCTTTCCATCAAGCTTATATATTGCTCTAACAGAATAATACTCTGGAATTGGCATATTATATGTCACTGTAGAATTCCAAGCTGTATCATATACAATAACATTATTCTCATCAAAGCCTCCCTTATAGATTTCAAATGCTACCCAGTGAATACTTTTACTTATTGTAAACTTCATTGTTAGTTCTGCTTCAAAAGGCTCTATAGTATTACAATCATAGTAATTATATGTTTCACAGTCTTCATCAGTAACTGTTTCCTCACAACTAGATAGAAATAAAACTAGAACTATAAACAATAGCCCAAACAAAGATGATATTTTATAATTTATAACCATAAAGGATAGTACTTTTTTGATTTCTGATAAAATGGTATTTTTATTCCAAGACCAATATTTATTCTATGTGGTGAAACTTCATAAATACTAAAATCACTATATTGATAAGCAAGATCTATAAGCAACAACTGATATTTGAATGAAACTCCAAGTTCTGGAACAAATACAAATGATGTGGGAGTTTTCTGAGAAATACCATTATAATTCACAAAATGCCATTGTAATTCTACTCCAACATAAGGTTTAATTGACAACTCTTCGGCTGACATATATAAGAAATGCTTTCGTAATTGAAAACCAACAACATTTCTATGCTCCCAGTATTGATAGTAAGTATTCTCATCAACTTTTTCACGAATCGCTTTCTTAACAAATCTAGTTCCAAAAACAAAAGAAGCTGATACATTATATCGAACTTCATCAACTCCAAATTTAAAGAAAGATAAATAATCATTAGCATTAAAGCTCTCTGAAAACACAAATTTAACAGAGTTAACAATAGGAACCCAACTAGCTTTGTATCCGTATTTTTTAAACTCATCTACCAATTCATAATTTTCAAGTCTGTATGCTTCCTTAAGCAAGGTCTCACTTTCTTTCAATTCAAAAACTCCTTTTTGAAAAAATTCCATAAGCATTTTAGTGGCATAACTATTATCATGCTTAATAGCTATTTCAAGAAAAGAATTCCAATCTTCATCTGATGTCTTTGCCTCTTTTAATATACTAAAATAGAAATTAAAAAGTAGACTATCATCATTTTGAATAGCAATAGACATTGGAGAATATCCCTCACTATTTTTCAACTTAATAAGATTGCCAGAGTCTATAAGCAATTGTGCCAATGCTGTATCGCCTGTATAAGAAGCCAATAATAGAGGAGAGGTATGGTATTTAGCCTTCAGTTGAGCATTTGCCCCATAAAATAAAAGCATATCGACAATATAAATATTATCATAAAAGGAAGCATAATGCAATGCTGTACTGTTATTAACATCATATACATCAAGTTTTGTTCTTGCGTCATATAAAAGAAGTTGAGCAACATCAAATTCTCCTTGCAATGCCGCATTCATTAGTGGAGTAAAACCTTCAAAAGTGCCAATATTGGGATCAGCACCATAATATAACAAGGTTTTTATTACTTCCATATGGGCATTATTGGCTGCATAAAACAATGCTGTTGCACCATTTGCATCTCTATAATTTAAATTAACTCCTTTTAGAATAAATCTATTTACTGCTTTTACATCACCCCTATCTGCTGCATTAATAAAACTATAATTTACCTTAGCACTATCGCTTTGGGCTAAGCTCATATTAACACCAAAAACCAATAGCAAAATAACAATAGCAAACAATCTTACTATTTCATTCAATTTATTCGTTTTATAAAAATTAACTATCATGCTAAATGTGCTAAACTTTTAAAGCTATATCCTAAATTACTAAAATGATTTAAAGTATTCTCCAATGCATAGAGCATATTATCCTCTGCTTTCAAGCTGTCGTGAAAAACAATAATTGAGCCATTTTTTGCATTATTAATAACATTATCCTTACATTGCTCTTTGCTAATATTATTATCAAAATCCCCTGACAAAACAGACCAAAATACAATATTAAATTCCAATGATAATTTCTTTAACTGTTTTAACTTTATCTGCCCATGAGGAGGCCTAAATAATTTACCATCAACAAGCTTTGAAGCTTTTTTAATATTATCAAAATACTCATTATCTGTACTCTTCCAAGATTTTATATGATTATAAGTATGGTTTCCAACAGCATGTCCAGCATTCTTTACTTGCTGAAATACTTCAGGATATTTATCAATATTTTCACCAACCATAAAAAAAGTTGCCCCTGCATTATACTCTTTTAATAATGCTAAGACTTTGGGTGTAACCTCTGGTATTGGTCCATCATCAAAACTTAAATAAAGATTCTTTTCAATGGTTTTAACATCCCAATGAATTAAACTCTTAAAAAGCTTTCTTAAAATATATGGTGATTTTACTGTATACAATTTCTAAATCAATTTTAAAACAGTATCTAAATGCAAATCAAACTCTGTTCTTAGATTAGGTATTCTATCAAATATCTCATTATCTAGTACAGAACTTAACATAACACCTGGCACTGTTTTAATTCTCTTTGCCAACTCAAACACATAATCCTCTTCTATTTCACCATCCATAATAAGTATATAATCGAAAACAATAAAATCTTTTACCAATCTTACAGCATTATGTTTATTTGAAATTAAATAGTAATTACGCATATTATCGTGATCAATAAATATGTATAAAGAGTAATTGAATTTCTGATTATTGAATGAGAAAATAAAAGAGTCAACACGTTTAAAGTCAAATCCAGACAACTTATTCATAAAAAAATTAAGCTTATAATCCTTTAAACTACTGCTTATTCCAATAAACGAATAATTAATCTCATCCTCAAAATCTAGCATTAATTTCTTTGACATCTTATTAAGATTGACTAGTGAAAATCTTTAATTTTATTAAACCCAAAAGTAGTATAATTTTATTTAGTTTTGTTGAGTATTTAAAACAATATATATGCTTAATTCAGTATTATTATTCGCATTGGGTCCAACAGAGATAATAGTTATTCTCGTAATTGTACTTTTATTATTTGGAGGAAAGAAGATTCCAGAGTTAATGAAGGGCGTTGGAAAAGGAATTAATGAATTCAAAAAGGGAACTAAAGAAGAAGACGATAAAGACAAAAAGGATTAATTATCTAGTATGAAGTGGACATTATTTTTTACTTTGTTTTTAATTAGCACAAACTCTTTTTCTGAAGGAATAAAACCTCTTAAAGAAAAAGCAGGAATAGATTCCTCTTCAATGGAGTTATATGTTGCTGATTATCCTATGTTACGCTCTTGCGATAGCATTTATGCCGAAGGTTTCACTTCTGAGGAAGAGCTGCATCCATGGTCTTTTGTTTATGAGTTTAATAAAGACTCAATTCCTGCATATCTAGACACTACTTACTATCTTCGATTACAAAATATGGACATAAAAAGTCCATTTAGCTTCCAGTATAATGATGCAGTACGCTCAATGATTCACTTTTATAGCAAAAGGCGACCTGCTCTTATTAGAAAAGCACAAATAACAAAGGAATTATATTTTCCTTTATTTGAAGAGATGCTTGATAAGTATCAATTACCTATGGAGCTTAAATATCTTGCAGTTGTAGAATCCGCACTTAATCCTAAGGCTAAATCTAGAGTTGGCGCCATGGGATTGTGGCAATTTATGCCAGGAACAGGAAGACTTTATGGTTTGCATGTTAATTCTACAATTGACGATAGAATGAATATATACAAAGCAACAGAAGCTGCTTGTCAGCATTTCTCTGATTTATATGCTCGCTATCACGATTGGAATCTTGTACTAGCTGCCTATAACGCAGGTCCTGGCAATGTAAACAAAGCTATTCGTAGAGCTAAAACGTCAACTGATTACTGGGCAATTAGACCATACTTACCTCGTGAAACACAAAGCTATGTTCCTGCTTTTATTGCTGTTAATTATTTAATGCAATATTCTGAAGCTCATAATATTAATTACGACAAAAATCCAGAAATGAACTATTATGCTTTAGATACAGTATATGTTAATCAGAAAATGTCTTTCAAACAAATTGCCGATTGGCTTGAAATGGATGTTAAAGACATTGCAAAGTTAAACACCCAATACAAGAAAAAATATATTCCATCTAGTACAAAAAAATCATATGTACTTACACTTCCAAACTCAAAAATTGGTGAGTTTATACTTAATAAAGAATTAATTATTTCTGGAATAAGCAGAAAAGAATATGAAAATCAAGCTTCAAAATAACTATTAAAATATATTTTACAACACAAAAAAGAGGCAGCCAAATTTGGCTGCCTCTTTTTTGTATATATAGTTTTTGTATTCTATTTCATTAAGAACTTCTCAATAGATTTAACAGCTCTATAACCATCAGCAATTGCACTAATAGCATCAGCAGTACGGTTAACAGCATCACCACCAGCAAAGATTTTTGCATCAGCAGTTTGCATTTCATCATTCACTACCATTCTACCTCTGTTAATCTCTATCTTATTGCGATATTCTTCTGGTAAGAAGCTATAATCAGCCTCTTGACCAATTGCTCCAATTACAGTAGAACATTCCATTATTGCCTCGCTACCTTCAATTGGCACTGGAC
>Ga0256827_10001696_pt1 | contig 14167 bp, 16 predicted proteins | sample CV84metaG_FD_185977 | JGI IMG/M metagenome (GOLD analysis project Ga0256827, IMG submission 185977) | Hydrothermal vent microbial communities from East Pacific Rise, Pacific Ocean - CV84 | ecosystem: Environmental > Aquatic > Marine > Hydrothermal vents | place: Pacific Ocean: East Pacific Rise... | reverse complement strand
GAAACGCCTCGGTTCATGGGCACTCTGTGGTGAGTATGAGATTAAAAGTCTTAAAGAGAATACAAACAAGATTAAGATTCGAAAAGCAAAAGAGCGCATCGAAGCAAAACATACAAGCTCTTTAGTAATGGCTGCAAATCCTCTGCATCGTGGGCATGAGAGACTCATTCGCCAAACACTTGAGAACACAGACCTCTTAGTTATCTTTCTCCTCAAACCCTACGACAGTGCAAACCTTAGCTATGAGTTACGCTATGAAGCACTTGAGTACTTTATAAACAACTTCTTACCAAAAAACAGAGTGATTATTCTTCCACTTGAGAACAGCTATATCTTTGCAGGATACAATGAGATTATTATTGACTCTATTGTTGCAAAAAACTATGGCTGCAATAGACTAACAATAGGAAGAAACCATGCAGGGCTTGGTATGTTTTATGACTGCAACTCGAACAAATCTATTGTAGATCGTGTTACAGGCATAGATATAGAGATTGAGATAGCGAGTGAGTTTGTATATTGTGATCAATGTACTACACTTGTTAGTAAAAATACATGTCCCCATGGACAACATCATCAAATCTCTTACCATGCAGACTCTATACTCAAACTCTTAGAAGCTGGAATCCTACCTCCTGCTGTGCTTATTCGTAAGGAGATTAGTGCCTTTCTTCTCTCAAAACTCTACCCTAAACGGTTTGAAAATTTAGAGAAACTCTACTACGATACCTTTGCTACAAAAGGTCTCCTTGAAGAGCACTCTGAAAAAGATTTCTACTTAGAGCTTATGAAACTCTACCAAACAACTTCACTTACATAAGGAAAAAAATGAACTGGTTTTTTTTAACACTCGGCTATAGTGGGCTCTCTCCTAAAGCACCTGGAACAGTTGGTACACTTGTCTCACTGCCACTGGGGATGCTTATTCTTATCTATCTTGATGCAAACACACTTTTTCTCGCTACACTACTAATCTCTATTATTGCAGTAAAAGGGATAAACAGATATGAGCTAGAGAGTGGTGTTCACGATAATCAGAAAATTGTTATTGATGAGTTAGCAGGAATGTGGCTTGCACTTAGTATAGCACCCGCAGTTGGTGTTGCGCCAAATGAAGTGATGGAGTTCTCAAATGGTTTTCTTATTCAATCTCTTCTAGCTTTTGTCCTCTTTCGCTATTTTGATATCACAAAACCCTCTATTATCGGTCGTATCGATAGAGAAGCAGCAGGAGGCATTGGTGTTATGGGTGATGATATAATCGCAGGAGTTGCAGCAGGAATCTCTACTGCAGCCCTGTGGCAAATCTATCTACAGATTCAAACGCTACTCTAAAGAGAGCGACTCAAAGAAACGCATCTCACTCTCTCGTAAGATTCGAATTGTATTTGTATTCCCTACTACCCCTGCAGGATCTCCTGCAGTTAAAATATAACTCTTATCGAGATGTAAAACATTTCGAGAGATCCCCTGCTTCATAACTGCATGCATCATCTGCCCCAAAGAGCCCTTCTTTACCATAAACGCAGGAACAACACCCCAACATATAGTGAGTGATCGAGCTACTCTCTCTGAGTGTACCACTGCATAGATATCCCTCTTTGGTCTATAACGTGCTATCTTTCGTACAGATGCACCAGAGGATGTGAGAGCTATCATTCCCCAAGCATCTACATCACAGCAGAGCTTTACTGCTGCAGCGTTTATACTATCTGTTGCATCATGAAGTTTAAACTCTGACTCTTTGTTATATGGGTAAATTTTTTCTGCACCTTGAATCGCTGCAACCATTGTCTCTACTGCTAAAACAGGATTGTGACCTACGGCACTCTCCTCTGAGAGCATTACTGCATCGGTACCATCAAGTACTGCATTTGCTATATCACTTATCTCTGCACGAGTTGCTCTATCATTTTGTGTCATGGAGAGAAGCATCTGTGTTGCAGTAATTACTGGTTTAGAGAGAGCATTTGCTTTTTTTATAAGCATCTTTTGAAGTGCAGGAACCTCAGAGAATGGCACCTCTATACCTAAATCACCTCGTGCAACCATTAAGCCATCACTCACCTCTAAAATAGCATCTATGTTCTCAACAGCATCAAACTTCTCTATCTTTGCAAAAAGTTGTACTTGGGAGTCATGCTGCTGCAAAATTTTTCTAGCGTTTATGATATCCTCAGCACTCTGCACAAAAGAGATTGCCATAAAATCTACACGATGCTCTATGCCCCAGAGAATATCCTCTCTATCTTTTGGTGTTAATATATCTATACCTAAACGAGTATTTGGAAAGTTGACACCCTTTTTCGATGTCAATAGTCCACTGTTTTGCACTACTACTGTTACACCGTTTGTATCGTTTTTGATTACTTCAGTACGAATCATTCCATCATAAAGATAGATATACTCCCCTACTTGTAACTGTTTTAAAATTTCAGGTTGATTGATGCATGTCACATAAGAGCCTTCACTCTTCTTATATCCAAGCAGTTCATCTGGTACAAACAAGATAGTATCATCTATCTCTAAATCAAAAGGTGCTTCTAGTTTTCCAACACGAATTTTTGGTCCACTTATATCTTGTAAAACGCCAACATGTAGACCACTTAATCGCTCTGCTTTATGAATTTTTTGAAGTACTTCGGAGTGGTATGCATGTGTTGAGTGCGAAAAGTTTAGACGAAAGACATTTACACCTGCTCGCATAAGAGAGATAATCATCTCTAAAGAGTCTGAAGCTGGTCCAATAGTCGCTAAAATTTTTGTCCGTTTTTTCATGAGTATATCTCTTTAACTCTACCAACTTCACCACTCATCAATCTCACTTTAATCCCATGTGGGTGTTTGGGTGATTTTGTCAGTATATCTCGAACAATACCATCTGTTAGGTATCCACTCTCTTGATCTTGCTTCAGCACTATTGCTACTGAATCACCATGTTTTATATTTTTTCTTTGTGTTGCATCGAGCATAATTTCTCTCTTACTTTATATAATGCTAATCGCAACATCCCCACCAATGAGGAGTCTATCGCCTTTTACAATTTTGGCACGTTTACGAAGCTCTTTTTCACCATTTCTCTCTACATAACCATCAGCAACAATCATCTTTGCTTGTGCACCTGTATCTACTAAATCTAGTACTTTTATCAGTTTAAAAAGCTCTATATAGTCATCTTTTAGTTCAAATTGTGTCATATTTTTCTTCCTTATTTGAAATCATAGCGTTTAAGTGCTATAATGTAGATTATGCAGATAAGTTCAAACCCTTTTTACGATATCGGCACAAACTACACAATTAAGCTCAACGAGCGAGAGACTCTTGTTGTTGAGGATGATCCAAACTCCCGAGCCCTCTTTGAAGCAAAAAAAGCAAAAAAAGAGAGTGCACAAGAGGAAGAGAAGAGAGTTCAAGAGAAAAAAGAGTCACAAAACCCTCAAGATTTAAGTGAAGATGAAGAGCGTCTTGTAAAAGAGCTCGCTTCAAGAGATAGTGAAGTCAGAGCCCACGAAGCTGCCCACCAAGCAGCTGGTGGAGGTATGGTCGGAGCAGCTTCTTATAGCTACCAACAAGGTCCTGATGGGAAAATGTATGCCATAGGTGGAGAGGTTCCAATCTCCATGACTTCAGGAGCAACTCCAGAAGAGACAATTAAAAATGCCCGTCAAGCTGCAGCTGCAGCGATGGCACCAGGAGATCCCTCACCTCAAGATTTTTCTGTCGCATCTAGTGCAAAGGTGATGGAGATGAAAGCGATGCAGCAGATTACAAAAGAGACTGAGGAGAAAAACTCAGCAGAGCAGAGCTACAAAGAGAGTTCACTTATGATGCAGGATTTAGACAAAGAGCAAGAGGAGAAAAGTCTCCTAGATATTTCAGCTTAAGCAGTAGCTATGAGTGCAAGCTTCTCACTTCGAGTAAGCTTTTTTATCTTATACTCACGTTTTGAAGCACTACTTCTATCTTCACTCTCTTCACTATATACAAGTTCTACAGGTCGGCGAAGTTTTGTATACTTTGCTCCCTTTTGAGAGTTGTTATGCTCATCTATACGCCGTTTTAAATCTGTTGTAATCCCAGTATAGAGTGTCTCATCACTACATTTTACTATATATATAAAGTATGCCATAGCCCTATTTTACCCCGCTTAGAGTAACATTCAGTAACAATCAATTAATCTCTATTTTAAACTATTGTAAATAGTAAGAACTTATTATATAATCTTATATGAGAAAATATAGAATTGTAATTATTGAAAAAGATGAAAAAATATCACTACACCTAAACTCTGTACTTCAAGAGTATGGCTACACTGTTGTTGGTGCATGTGATAGTGCTGAACAGGTACACTATAAAATTGGCACTGTACATCCTGATATTTTACTCATTGGTATCTCTCTTGAAGAGAGTAGTGATGGCATAGAACTTGCAAAAAAACTAAAAGAGCATCACAATATCCCTTTTATCTACCTAGCCAAAGATAGTAATGAGACTATTATTTCACAAGCAAAACTTACTGAACCCTATGGATATCTTATAAAACCTATTGATTCAGATCTTCTCTATGCTACTATAGAGATTGCTCTGTTTAAGTTTGAACAAGAGAAAAGACGTAAAGAGAATAGCACAACAATTAAAGTAAACAGAAGCAATTTAGAGAAGATGCTCTACTCCAAACGCTCATCTGAAAAACCAATCGTTCACTTTGCTAAAGATTACCACCTAGATATCAACATCTGTGAAACATTCTATAATGATAAAAAGATAAAGTTAACAAAAAAAGAGAATGCATTTTTGCGTTTACTCGTTGCACAGCTTGGTAATGTTGTCAGTTTTGAGCAGGCGATGAACTATGTTTGGGATGGAAGTGGTGCTACTGAAAATAGTGTCCGAACTCTTGTTTGGCGTTTAAGAAACAAACTAGAGACAGACATCATAAAAAATGCTTCAGGGATTGGCTACTACATCGAAGAGTAAGAGAGTCCCATAAGTAGTGCTAGTTTTACAAGCGATACAAGAGTCGTACCGATAATGTTTCCTATCTGACATGAGCTACATGAGTTGTAGCGTTTCCCCTCATACTGTGCATAAAAAAAGTAAATCACATTAAGGAGAAGTGCTCCATATGAGCCATAGAGTTGATACTCCCACATAGTAGCGAGCGTTTCACTAGCATCTACCACAAAAGATGCTATAAAATTAAAAAGCATTACTATAAGGAGAAAATTAATTACTTTTAAAATTTTATCTCGATTAAAAGAGGTAGGACAGTAGTCAGACAACCCAATATCTACTCCTCTCTCAAAGAGATCTTTTTGATCTTTTCCCATCTTATGCAAAAATGTAGCACCAAAAGTGTAGTCTATTTTTCTTTGAATGACTACTGCTAAAGCACCACTTGCTCGAAGAGAAGCATCTTTTCCATCTCTCTTTTGATAGACTATACTTATCTCTTCATATCTCTCTATATTCGCACTTCTACCAGGAAAGTATGCAGTTTTCTCCTCTGTAGTAACTCTCCCTTTATGGTTGATAAGCCGTGGATTTATTAGCTCTAAAATCTCTCCATTTTCATCTTTAACGACTGCTACATTGTAGTAACTTCCAATCTGAAATGCTGCGAGACCTTGTAGATTATTTTCATTCATAGTATCTTTGAGATCCTCTATCAATGAAAACAATGTTTCATCAAACTGTCGTACATCTGTGGAAAATTCTACACTTAGTGGTGTGGGGTATTGGATTATTTGCTTTATCATAGATAAACCTTATAGCAGAGCTATTGAGTCAAGTAGAGTACTTGACCCAATAGGATAATTAGTGACTTTTTTGTACGACAATTATCATTTTAACATTAATGATAACAAATCTAATAAATTGAAAAATAAGACATGTTCTTAATTTTCTAGCGAATGAACCAGGTATCATTGTTAGTGTAAACTGTTCTGTTTTATCAAAGTTTAATTCTTCTTTTTTCATTATAATTTCCTTTATTTAATTATTTCTCACTACTCTGGAATAAGAGTCCAGCCTGGATTAAGTTTCGCTTTATAGATAAACAAGAAATGTAAAATATGTTTAATCCAGTGTCCAGCAAGTCCTATCTCACCAAATGTGTAATCTGTATCACGACCAGTTCCTGGGTATTTTTCAAAGTCTGGAACAACTGGGTAAACAGTCATTGCAGCAGCAGTACCACTAAAGACACCCTTACCAGCTGAAGCAACACAAGCCGCACCCATTTCAGCCATAGAAGCTTCATGTAAATGAGCCTTATCACCTTTTTTAATCATATCACAAATAGAGTGTGCAACTGCTTTTCCAATGATACCAGAAGGCATACCTGTTCTTGGAGGTGTTGGATTAATCGGTGTTCCATTTGAAGAGCTCATTGGTTTAGAGATAAGATGTGGTGGTGCAAAAGCAATACCAGCAGCAAACATATTTGAATAAGTTGGGTTTTGGTATGTTCTAGGCCAATCAGATGCTTTCCAGTTTTCATAAGCACCAGCATTATAGTTAGCATCAACTTTCATAAATCCATTTGGAGCGAAAATAGTATCTGTAATGTCAGAACCATCTTTACCATATGCCTTAAGCCCTACCCCTGCAAATGGTGGAATAAGCATAGCAAAGTCAAAATTTTCTTCACCATATGAACCATCAAGAAGCTCATATGCAACTTTTCCATTTTCTACTTTTGAAGTATGTGCTCCAATTAACCACTCGATTCCACGTTCAGCAAAAAGTGATTCAGCAAAAAGTTTAGAAGATACTACATATCCACCAACTTTCATGTGTAGTCCACCCATTCCGAAGTCACCAAGGAAAGACTCATTAGAGATCCATTTCATATCTGCCATATCACGAACACCAGCTTTGTTAAGCTCATGCTCAATGTTGAAGATGTACTCAAAAGCAGCACCTTGACATGTACACATACCGTGACCAGTACCGATTAAGAATTTTTGACGAGTACCACTCTTCATCTTCTCAATAGCTTCTTGAAGTTTGTGTGATGCATGTACAGCATGATCAGCAGTACATACAGAAACAGTATGCTCACCCATTTGACCATTACCATCACCAAGACCAGGTGTAGCATCGAAGTTTAGTTTAGGACCTGTAGCGTTTACTATATAGTCATACTCTAAGTTCTCAACTTCACCAGCTCTTGCAGCATCTGTAAACTCTATTGTTACAAAAGGCTTATCACTTGACTCATTCCCTTCAGGATTTAGAGAGAGTGCTACAGCTTGTTTATATGTTATACCTGCTTTTGCATATACAGGAGCAAGGTCAAAAGTAACTTCTTCCTTTTTCATCTCACCAACACCAACCCAGATATTTGATGGAATCCAGTTCCATTTACTATTTGGTGTTACTACCACAACCTCATGTTGTGAACCTAACCATTTTGCAGCGAATGTAGCAGTCGTATGACCTGCAACACCACCACCTAAAACAATTAATCTTGCCATATAATTTTCCTCATATTTAGTTCTAAAAACACTTTAACACTATTCTATCACTTTTTTATCACATTTTACAGAATTATAACTTATAATTATTATTTACACTAATTATAGCCTATGAAAACTACAGTAAATAGGGGAGTTGTAGTAATAATTACCAAAATATATTGAACTATAGAGAAGAGTTTTTTAGAGAATTTTTTAAGAGGAATTTTAAATGTGTGTAAATTCTACACACTAAAGAGCCATACAAATGCTATGTCCCTTAAGAGAAAGGGACAAGTTTAACGAATTAGCAAGAAGGTACGTTACCACTATCACTTGCAAAGTCATGAGCAAAATCATAATAGTCATTTAAGTATTTAGATTTTAATGCTTTTGATTTTACACTTGGACATAAAGATTTAATCTCATCAGCCATTTTTCCAGCATCTTTGATCTCATCCCACTCATCTTGTGTATGTTTTCCTGCAAATACTGCACCTGAGAAACCACAAGACTTTTTAAGTTTTTTAGAGTATAACTTTTGACCTTTAGCAGCATCAGCACTTGCAACAGTTGCACCTAAGCTTAAGATTACAGCTGCACCTAATGCAATTTTTACGATTTTATTCATTTTGATCTCCTTAAAATTTCACATATTATATATTTATAAACATAAATATTATATTTATTATAAAAGTAATTTATATACTTAAAGGTTAAATGTAACTTTTTGTTATAATATCAACGAAATTTTCTACAATATTAAGGATTGCTATATGAATAACGAAAAATTATTATTACTATTAGATGATGTTACTTACCCTGGATTTAACAAAAGTATCGTTGCGTTTGATTTTATTAAAGAGACAAAAATAGAGAACAATACTATTTTTATCTCTTTAAATATTCCATCAGCAGCCAATGAGATAGAAGAACAGTTAAAAACTGCCATAGAAAATAGACTCAGCAGCTATGAATATACTATATCTATAGAGATTAAAAAACCTACTATGCCACGCGAAACAAGTTCAAATGGTAAAAATGTACTTCCAAAGATTCAAAACTTTGTGATGGTTAGTAGTGGAAAAGGTGGTGTTGGAAAATCAACTACTACTGTAAACCTTGCAATCGCACTTGCACAACAAGGAAAACGTGTAGGCTTACTTGATGCAGATATTTATGGTCCAAACATTCCTCGTATGATGGGCATAGCAGATGTGCAGCCTGTATTCTTAGGACAAACAATCATTCCTATAGAAGCACATAACCTAAAAGTGATGTCTATTGGCTCATTGGTTGAAAGAGGTGCTTCTCTTATATGGAAAGGGGCAATGGTTACACAAGCCATCGAGCAGATGCTAGAAGATATAAAATGGGGTGAACTTGATGTACTTCTTTTTGATATGCCTCCAGGAACTGGTGATGCACAACTTGCCCTTGCTCAAAGTCTTCCTGTAACTGCAGGCGTTTGTGTTACTACTCCTCAAAAAGTTTCACTTGATGATACTATACGAAGTATGGATATGTTTACACAACTCCATATTCCTATTGCGGGACTTGTTGAAAATATGAGTGGATTTATCTGTCCAAACTGTAATGAGGAGCATGATATATTTGGCAAAGGAACAACACAACCACTTGCAGATGCTTACAAAACAGAGATTTTAGGGGAGATTCCTATTGAGCCTGCTATTCGTGAGGGTGGAGATAGTGGACAACCTATCACAATTATCGCGCCAAATTGTGAGACATCAAAACGGTATCAAAAAGTAGCAACACAACTTTGGGACTACCTTTTAAAAGTGAACGCTGAGGGTGGTGTAAGTAATGAAGAGATTCAACCAACTATCTTTTCATAACTAACAAGAGAGACCTACTCTAGGTAAAAGAGTTTTGGCTTTGTGCCAAGCTCTGATTTTAGCGTGAAATGTTTTCTCTCTTGAAGCACTCTACTTATCTCACTCTCTTTATCATCTAAATCACCAAAATATCGCAACTTCGCAGGACAAGTAATCTGACATGCTGTTGTTGTCTCCCCTGCTGCCAACCTTGTATCTGCACAAAATATACACTTATCGGTTATTTGATCTCTTTCATCTATATATCTCGCTTCATAGGGACATGCTTTCATACATGCAAGTGTTAAATCACACAGCTCTTTATGTAAACGCACAATTCCATTTGTATCTACATAGATTGCACCATTTGGGCATGCTTTTAGACAAGGTGCATCTTGACACTCTTGACACTGCATCTGAGTATATGTAAGAGTATCTCTCTTAAGATTCCAAAAATCACCACTTATCTCTCCCTCCTCCTCTATCCAGAGTCTATGGTTTTTTGCCCCTAAATCTATGCCATTTTCCTCTTTACATGCGACTTCACAAGCATGACAGTTTATACAGAGTTTATAATCAAACGCCATTGCATAATTAGCCATTCTAACCCCTTTTATATTTTTCTTATTGTTATATTTGTCTCATGCATAGTTGCACAACCATAAATTTTTTCAAACTTATCTTCGATAATTTCATTATCACTTGCCCCTTTTCCAAAAGCATTTGTAAGTTCTGCCGATGCAGTTCCAAAACCATGAGCAAACCATACTACTTGCGGGGCTATTTTATTTGTAGGGTATGCTTTAATAACTATACTCGATAGCGAACTACTTAAAACTAGCGCATCACCCTCTTTAATATCTAACTCCTTAGCCACTACATTATTTATCCAAACATAATTCTGTTCTTGAAACTCTTTAAGCACTATATTGTTCGTTGTGGCTGTTTGAGTGGATGTCACATACCTTCCCGTTATAAGCCTAAAGTGCTCTTTTGGGATGCTAAAATCATAAGAGTTGTGCCAAGTAGGCATAGCATCAAAGCCATTTTTTTCTAACTTTTTAAGATAACAGTGTACTTTATAGTCACGTGGCACTGTATAAAATCTTTTCTCTTTTGGATAGTACTCGTAGTACTCATTACTTAGCGAACTCTCTTCTCCTATATACGGATACCAAACACCTTTTGTCTTCAGTGACTCGTAAACTTTTTCGCCAAACTGAGCAGTGATAAGCTTTCTGTTTCGCTCAGATATATCCTGCTTATAGAGTTCACTCAAATCATATCCACCCTCTCTATAGGCTCTTCTCATACCCATCTCTTCTATACTCTCTTGTAAATCTTCATCATACTTTGCACTTATTTCAAAAAGAGGTTTTGCAAGTTTTTTTCCTAAACCTTTGAGTATATCTTGCATACTCCTACTCTCATAGAGTGGTTTTACAACTTGATTTCTAAGTGCTAAAGAGGGTTCAAGACGGTTAAAACTCACTACCATATCTTCACGCTCTAAGTAGCTACACTCTGGAAGAATAACATCTGCCATCATCACTGTATCACTTGGCATTGTATCTAATGCTACGACTAAGTCCATCATCTCAAGCATCTTTTTTGTTTTAGATATATTTGGCATATTTTGCATAATGTTATGTTTTCTTATAAACATCGCACGAATGCTATAGGGAGCCGTTTTATTTACAACTTTTTCTCTAAAGTTTAACCATGCCCCACCCTTTTGAGAGCCATACACTATGCCGTCTAAATCAAATCTCCCCTCACTTGCATTATAAAGCGGCTCATTTATCTCCTCTTGATTTAATCTTATAGGTGCACCAAAGATAATCCCACCCTCTCTATTTATACTCCCTGCTAATGCATTTATTAGTACCATTGCACGACGAAGCTGAAAATCATTTTGACTCCAAACACTTCTACGACCTAAATAGTAGAGAGGATTTTTAGCGCTAAAAAATTCTCTTGCAATTTGTCTGATTTTTTTATGCGGAATATCTGTTTTTCTCTCAGCCCACTCTGGTGTATAGTCATTTTTCACTATATGTTCTTGCAGTTTATCAAAATCTTGAAAAAACTCCTCTACATATTTTTTATTGTAAAGTTTCTCTTGAAGGGCTACATATATAACACTTAAACAAAAAGCTAAATCTGTCCCAGGGTGAAGTGGCAGATACTCATCTGCCTTTTGCGCAGTAACTGTACAACGAGGGTCAAGAACTACTAACTTCTGTTGTGTGTGAAGCATATCTACACTATCTGGAGTTATAAGAGACTCATAACGATTTGCACCACTTATGATTATATAGTCACTCCCCGCGACATCCATCTCACCAACATCACCAATAGTTAAAAGTGTTGCACCAAGTTTAGTATTTAAACAGATACTCCCCTCATCAAGAAAGTTTGTACTTCCTATTTTTGAACCAAAAAATTGAATGTACTCATTTTTATTAAAACCCTCTCCATTACAGTATGCAATAGTAGAACGATTATCTTTCTCTTCATCTATAATTTTTACAAGTTTCTCTTTTATATACTCATAAGCCTCATCCCAAGTTACCTTTTTATAGCGCCCATCACCACGATTTCCTACTCTTATGAGTGGATACTTCAATCTATCACTATCATATAGTGCATCTATTCCAGCGTTTCCTTTTGGACAGAGCATATTACGACTCTTAGGAAAATAGTGATTTGGATTCAGTTTTTTAACTATTCCATTTTCAACTCTTGCAAAACCTGCACACTTATTTCTGCACATATTACATAGGTAAGGAGTTATACTGTTTGTTGGGGTTTGGGGTTTCTCTTTAAATGCAAAGGAGGAGGTAGCATAGACACAGAGTGCTACACTACCTTGTAGAAATTTTCTTCTTGATCTCTCTATAATTTTCATAGAGACATTATATCAGAACTCTAAAAACTAAATCTTAATGATGCTCTTCATCAAGGTTAAATGCTTTTGTACCTACATAGTAAAGTAGCATACAAAGACCAACACCACCAAGTGAAATCATAATCTCAGTCGCTGATGGAAAATAGTGAATCCACTCTGGAGCAAGTTGATACTCATGTGTTTTCATCATTTGTAGTGGTTTTAACTGTGTATCGTGTACAAGATTATATCTCATAAAGAAAATCCCAACCATACCACTCATTGATGCCCAAAACATAAGAACTGGACTTCTACCAAAATCTTTTAAGATTACTAGTAAAGGGATAACCATCGCTAAAAGAACCTCAACATGAAATGCAGTTGAGTGAATAATATGATGTGCAACTTCAGCACGATTTGGCATACCACCGTACATATCTGTAAGAAGTTTCCATGTTACGAAAAAGATAAGAATTGAAATTAATAATCCTTGAATTTTTGCTAAACCTTGTAACATAGTTTTTGTTGGCTCATCAAAACGTAACTTATATCTAAATCCCATAATTATAAAAGATAAAAAGATACCTGTTATAAATGCTGTTAAGATAAAGTATGTTGGATAGAACACACCTTGAGAGATAGTTCTAGCGTTTAAGAAACCAAAAACTGAACCTAGATTTGAGTGTGCTGCAAGACCTACTAAAAGACCTGAGAGACCAAAAATCTTAGCTTTTTTCATATCGTTATTTAGTAAAAAGTAAAACTCTACAATCATAAATGTTAAGTAAATACCATAAAGCGTACCCATCCACCAGATAGCAGATGTAAGCCCTGGACTTAATACATTGTAAATCATCATAGTAACTGGGTGACCAATCTCAAATGCGATAACTGTAAAACCAGCTAAAATTGTTACAATTGAACCAAAGATAGCACGTTTAGAGATCATCATATAGTCTTTGAAACCAAATACATCACCAAGTGAACCTACAATACAAAAACCTGTTGAACTAACAACAAAGAAAATATATACTGCAATTAGAAGACCCCATGGGTGTTCTCTTGTCACATTGTAAGCATGGTGTCCATGCATTAGATATGTAGCTACACCTACTACTAACATTGCTAAAAATGCTAATATTACGACAGCTAACATCATATTTGTAAATGTTTTCTCAAAACTGAGTAGAGACTTTAATGAAAAATCCTCTTTTAAAGGGATATTTAATGGACCTATTTTCATTCTTATACTCCTTATGTTAGGTAGAATAATTTTGGATTAGTACCAAGATGCGATTTTAAACTAAAATGTTCTCTTGTTCTTAGTAGTTCACTAATCTCACTCTCTGGATCATCAAGATCACCAAATGTTCTAACTTTTGTAGGACAAGTATTTTGACATGCTGTTGTTGTTTCACCACGTGCTAGTCTTGTATCTGAACAGAAAGTACATTTATCTACTGTCATTGTTCTATCATCTACATAACGAGCATCGTAAGGACAAGCATTCATACAGTAAGAACATAAAATACATTTTTCACTATCTACTCTAACTACATGATTATCATCATAGTATGTTGCATTTGTAGGACAAACCTCTTGACAAGGTGCATCATCACAATGTTGACATTGACTTGGTAAAAATGCAGCAGATGCAATATCTAAAAGAGGCCATTCACCTTTAGGGTTGTTTGCACCAACCCAGATTCTATGTTTCTCTGCACCTAGTTCTACACCATTTTCTTCTTTACATGCTACTTCACATGCTTTACAGTTGATACAATTTTTGTAATCAAGTGCCATTCCATATCTAGCCATAAGTTACACCTTTCTTATTTCTACATTAGTTTCATGCATAACAGCTGCACCATAAACTGGTTCAATTTTATCTTCAATAAGAAGAGCATCATTTGCCCCATTACCATCAGCTATCTCCATTTTTTCACTACTTCCACCAAAACCATGAAGCATAAAGATTT
>Ga0256827_10001695_pt1 | contig 14169 bp, 15 predicted proteins | sample CV84metaG_FD_185977 | JGI IMG/M metagenome (GOLD analysis project Ga0256827, IMG submission 185977) | Hydrothermal vent microbial communities from East Pacific Rise, Pacific Ocean - CV84 | ecosystem: Environmental > Aquatic > Marine > Hydrothermal vents | place: Pacific Ocean: East Pacific Rise... | reverse complement strand
GCACTGGCAGGACTAAGCATGGTTAAGACACGATGGAGAACCACTTGGGGAGTCCAAGCTGGTGGTCGAATCTAGGCTTTTTAATGGTGCGTTTTTTAACGCACTGTTACTGTTAAATTTATTTTATTATTCAGCAGGAAATATCTTTATAACTTTATCTAAAACGCAATTTTCCGAGAAATTTCAATATCCTGTTTAATCAACGCATTAACGATACTATTCAAAGAGAACTCATTCCCTTTTTCTTTAAGCTTCTTCATCAAAATCTCTCTAATATCTTTGTCTAAATAGACAGGAATCTCTAGCTCTTCAATTGGGCGATAAAATCGTCCTTGTTCTGCATTTGTGAAATCGTACTCTTCTTTCATTTTGGACACCTCTCTTTGTATAATTTTTCCTTGAAGAGTAGTTTAACATAAAAAACAAGTAAGCAAAGTAATATTCTTAAGCAAAAAACAGTATACTATAATTAAAAATAAAGGAGTTATCGTGCTACAATATAGAAGAAGAAATTCACAACAAACATTAGAATCTCAACCTCAAAATGATATTACACGTAACCCATTATTAACTTATTGTAATTGGTCATATGCAAAAGAGTATCATATTAATTTAGATACTTTACAAGATATTTTAAGAGATTTCAATGAGAGCTACATACCTTTCTATTTAAGAATTTTCAATGAAACACCAACAAATGTGCTAGAAGCCTTTTTAACTCAATATCATATTTCAAAAGCAACCATAAGTACTATTTCTAAAAATTTAATTACTCGTGGATTTCAAGTAAAGTCTTTCTCTTAAAGTACTATTTCAAAAGTGATGAAGTTGTGTAGGTTGTAGTGCCTCACTACAACATTAATTGGCATAATAGTGAAAGTGGTTTTTTAATGATAGAGCCTTTTTTGAAAAGAGAGATACTCCTCTCTTCTTTTTTATCATTTAAGACAAATATAATTTACTTGTTGTATATTTCTTATATAGTTAAAAAAGATAAGAGGAAAAATAATGGCATATTGGCATATTAGGTTACATCCAAGTAGTAAAAACCAAGAAAGATGGGAAGAAAACTTTAATGAAAAAGAGCTATTAACTAAAATATCATTAATTGGGATGGGTGTATCTCAAAATAGTCCAAGATTAGATGCGTTTAAAAATGAGATGAAAAATGGCGATATTGTTTTAGTTCGTCGCAATAAAAAACCAATAGCATTAGTTCAAGTATTAGATGGAGTAAAAGATAGACGACAAAATGCCTATAATCAACTTGATTGGTTTCGATATGCAAGAAAAGTAAAAGTTTTAGACTTTGCAGATAACAGAGAAGATTTTACAAGTGCATCTCTACAAGTTTTGAGAAAATCTGATGATGAAAAAACTACAACTTATAAATATATAGATGATTGGTATAATGAAGTTCGTCCAATAGATGATACTTATCATTTTAGTAAGATTAAAGAGGTTTATATTGAAAAGTATAAGATGTTTAATCAATTTACTTTGAATCTATGTAATGAAGAAGGAAAACCTCTTCCTATCATTGTTATTGCAGGTAAAAATGGAACAGGGAAGACTTCTCTTATTGAATATCTTTCAGAATATAGTGCTAATAGTGATACCGATAATCTAAAAATTTTGAAAAAAAGTGAAAATAATAATTTTATTTCTGAAAATATGAAAAAAGGTGAATCTGGAATTATAGAGACAAGAGAAGAGTATAAAAATAGTATTCAATATATACCTATAGCATTAGATGAATCATCGATAAAGGATATAAAAACTATAGAAAAATTATTTGTAGATTATTGGCTAAATCAAGTTAAATTTCATAATAAAAGAAATGATGAAATTACAAAGGATTTGCAAAAATTTATAACAGAATCTTTTGATGGATTAGATTTAGGGTTTACATATAGTGCTATAGATGAAAATGATAATATATTTTTTCAAAATAAAAATGGTAAAAAATTTAAAATCTCTGAATTATCAACAGGAGAACAAATTTTACTTTCTAGAGTTTTATATTTATTTTTAAAAGGGTATAAAAACAAAGTAATCTTAATTGATGAACCTGAACTTTCTCTTCATCCTTCTTGGCAAAATAAAATTCTAAAGATATATGAAAATTTTGCTATTTATAATGACTGTCAAATTATTATAACTACCCATTCTCCTCATATTATTAGTAGCTCAAAAAATGAATATTTACGAATCCTTAGAAAAAAAGAAAATGGGAATATTGAAGTCATTAATGATTTAAAAGCTCATGGACGAGATATAAATTCTATTCTTTTTGATGTAATGGGAGAAGTTGCTTATCGATCTAGAGAGTTTAATGATAAGATTGATAAATTATATATTGCTATTGATGATAGAAAATTTAAAGAGGTAGAAGAAAGACTGCAAGAATTAAAAAAAGATTATGGGGCAAAGGATAAAGTTATAATGGAAGCTGAAATGCTAATTAGTGTATTTAGTAATGAAGAGTAGGATATGAAATTTATAAAAAAAGGACAAGCTTGTAAAGATTTATCTTCTCATCATAAAGCAAAGGGTTCTTATCCTTTCAATCAATCTCTTAAAGATAAAGTATTACAAAATTTACTTGAAGAACAAGGTTTTCTATGTGGTTTTTGTATGAGAAAAATTTCAGAAAATAATGCAACAATAGAACACCTTATTAGCCAAAGTTTTAATAATGATTCTAGAGGATATGAGTATACAAAAATGTTTTCTGCATATCAAAAAAACTTAGAAGAGCTTATAGGTAGAGTTAAGAAAAAAGACTCTAATAATTTAGGTAAAAAACATGATACAAATTATAAAAATATGATAGCTGTTTGTGAGGGGAATAAAAATAAATTTTGTATTGAAGGTATGACTTGTGATAAGAAAAGAGCAACTTGTCAAGGAAAAAGACCTTTGCTATTTATCACTCCATTAAATAAAATAAAAATGGATGATATTAAATTCTCTCCTAATGGAGTAATTTATTATAAATCATTCTTAACTGTTGAAAAGATAGATGATTTAGCAAAAAGCAAAAAGATAACACAAGAACAAAAATATAAAGGTTTTACACAGCATGATGTAAATTATCATTTATCAGTAGATGAAAATATTCAATATGATTTAAATCATGTCTTAAATTTAAATTGTGCTGGTTTAGTTGAAAAAAGAGCAGGAATATTAACATCAATTAGAAGAACTCTTTCACGTAATACTAATCCACAAAACTATAAAGAAATTGCTAAAAAGAGAGCTAGAAGTTTATTGGTTGAATGGGAAAAGAAAACTAATAGTCAATTTAATGAATTTTGTGAGGTTGCTATTTTTCGATTGAAAAAGGAGCTATCATAGGCTTTATTATTCATGAAAAAATTAACTCTAAGTGAGACATTGAAGAGCACTAGTCAAATTCTCCACTTAAATAATTTCCAAGTTATGCCAATTAAGGTCGTAGTGAGGTACTACGACTTTGTCGCTTTTTGCTAGATTTTAGAAAATACAGTAAAACATTTTCCTGTTCTTTTTTATTAAATATTCGATATAATTTCTAAAAAAGAGTAAAATGCAAGAAGTAACCAAAGATGAAATATGTAACTTTGTTCAATCTGCTTGTTGCTCAAGAACTAACAATAGTTTATATCTCTGTAAAATCAATTTAGAAACTGCTCTAAAAATCAAAAAAATCATACCTCTAACACTTACCAATTATGAAGTTATTATTACTGAAGAGTATGTTCGTCATGTAAAAAATAGACATCAGGAAGATTTAGAATATATCTGTCTGATTAAAGAGATTGTAAATAATTTTGATAGTGTTTCCAAATCAATAGAACCCAACAGAAGAACTAAAAAAACTGAAATATTTGTAGTCTTTGAAAAAAGATATGATGATGGCACAGTAAAATTGGTTAAGCTACGAAATTTAGTAGAGAAATCTTTGTCATTAAAAACAATTTTTAAAAAAGATTGATTGCCCAATAGACCAAAAACTATTGGAGAAGATGATAGCTGTGGTTTGATGCCTAAGCCTCAAACTTACGCCTGATAACGGACTACTATCTGGTTTTGTAATTTCATTATAACATAAGAGTATTAAAAAATCTGAATTGTTTAGACTTTTTTCATCCACTCCACAATCATATCTAACTGGTAGATTATGATTTTTCAGAAGATGAGAAAAGTATAGAAAAATATTTGAAAAGATAGTAGCTGATGGCATTTATTTAATAATCACTCTATCCTCTAATCCATCTCTTCAAATCGACGACATAAAATTTCCATAATTTCTTTTCTTTTAAAAGGGTTCTCTATGGTAGTTAGTTTCTTAACCAACCTCTGTTTTGAAATGGTTCGTATCTGTTGGCATAGGACTAATGAAGGCTTCTCTAGTTCATCTTTTAACAACAACTCATTTGGATAAATACGTCTATTTTTTTTAAGTGAAGTTAGAGGTAAAATAGTAACTACATCTAAAAGGTTTTCATAGTTGTTTGAAATAATCAACACAGGTCTTTTTCCTCTCTGTTCTCTACCTACGGTTGGATTTAAATCAGCTAAATAGACATCGTATTGATTCATACTAATCTCTCATCATCTGCATAAGAAAAAGCATCTTCTATCTCTTTCATGTCATCTATGTAGAGTCTGTCTTGTGATGCCTCTAACATTGCTTTTTTATATTGCTCTTTTTTCTGTTTTTCAATCAATAGTTTCAAAGATGAAGAGACCAGCTCTGAGAATGATTGGTACTGTTCCATAATCTTATTAAGTTCTAATGCCTGAAAAACATCAGGCTGAATGGTTACTGTTTTTCTTATCATTTAAAATCCTTTGTATGATTTTGTTCATACTTTTATCATACTATTATGTGACTTATGATTGGCTTGGTTTTGACGATTGAATTGGATATAAAGTAAGAGAGTATTTTACTATTTTTAGAGTTATTTTTATAGATTTTATCAACTCAATACTAGCTTTAGTATAGGGATTTGTAAAGGTTTTTGGTTGGAAAAAACATGTAAATATATACCATTAAAAACATGTAAATATTTTAGATGTTATTAATATGATAAAGTTATAAACGAGCCCTACAAATTTGTCTAAAATATAAACAACAACACTCAAAGCATAAGCTCTAAAATATACTATAATGGAAGCATTAAGAAAGAGGTATGAAATGAGTAAACAGATTATAAAAACTTCAGGCTTTACACTTGCCAAGGGGAAAGAGTTAAAAGGTGATGACTACTTTGATGTCAAGACTATTGATAATCTAACCATAGCCATAGTTTGTGATGGGGTAGGGTCGGCAGATGAAGGGGCTGAGGCTGCTAAAAGAGTAACCACATACTTGATGAATAACTTTAAAAATCGTCCCAATACATGGAGTATTGAAAAGTCCATTAAGACTTTTATAGATTCTATAAATGCTATTTTATATGAAGAGTCTATGGTTAACTATGAACGACCAGAGTTGGTGACTACTTTAACCATTGCTATTATAGAAGGGAACCGACTCTATGCTGCCAATGTGGGAGACAGTCGTATTTATCTGCATCGTGGAGGGATTATCAGTCAGCTTTCACATGACCAAGTAGTAGAAGAGGAAGGGTACGAAGGGGTTTTAAGTCAAGCTATTGGTATAGATAAAACCGTTTCTCCTTACTATTTTGAAAATATTATTAATGCAAAAGATAAAATTTTACTCTGTTCTGATGGACTCTATACCATTATGGATGATGATATTCTTTCGGATAATATAGCTTTTGGAGCTCATAGTATTGTTAAGAAAGCCAGTAAAAAGATGGAAGATAACCTACCTGACGATACAACGGCTGTGATTATAAATATTTTGGGTATTGATAAAGTTGCTCAGATGAAGCAAGAAGATATTATTATTCCTGAAAAACTTGAAGCAGGTATGGTGATAGATGGATATAAGCTTGAAAAGCCATTAATCCAAAATATGCGTACATGGTTATGTTCGAACAAAGGGCAAGAGTATGTTTTAAAGTTTGCACCTCTTGAAGCCATAGATGATCCAATGGTTCTTGACCTTTTTGTAAAAGAGGCATGGAACTCTAACCGTCTGAAAGCAGGGTTCTTTCCAAAAGCTGTTGTTCCTAAAAATCGTACCCATCGTTACTATGTGATGAAGGCTTTAGAGGGTGTTGATTTGAAGACTCATTTAAAGAAGAGAAAACTCTCTGTGGACGATACGATAAACCTTGCAAAAACTCTACTAAAAATGAGTCAGTTTCTCTTAAAGTATGACCTTGTGCATGGTGATATAAAACCAGAAAACATAATGATATCTGAACGTGATGGAAAACATGTTTTTAAAATTATAGATTTTGGTTCTATGACGGAGATTTATAGTATTGCGTCCAATGCAGGAACCCCATCATATTTGGCTCCGGGAAGATTTACGGGTGCGAGTATAAATGAGTCTAGTGAAATATTTTCAATAGGTGTGACACTTTATGAAGCGTTGACAGAGAAGTTCCCTTATGGAGAGATAGAACCTTTTCAGCAACCCAATTTTAAAACACCAAACTCTCCAATAAAAGAGAATAAAAACATACCTGCATGGCTTAACTCGGTTTTATTAAGAGCCATAGAAGCAAACAGCGAAAAGCGTTATAAGAATTATTCTGAAATGCTTTTTGAAGTTTCTAATCCAAATAAAGTAAAACCTTATTTTGATAGTACAAAGCCACTTATAGAACGTAACCCTGAACTTTTTTATAAGATTGGGTTTATCGTTGAATTTGTTATTATATTGGCTCTTTTTTATCTCTTGTCAAAGTAAAAAATGTTATTTTTCTTCTAATTTAGAAATATAGGAAAAAAATTGCAGAGTAAAAAAATATATTATTCATATGAAGAGTTTAGAGAAGATTTAAAAGAGTTGACTCAAAAGATAGACCAAAGTTTCGATGCACTCATTCCCATTTCTCGTGGTGGGCTAAGTATGGGACAAATGTTGGGTGAGTTTTATAACCTTCGAGAGGTTTATGCTATTAATACCATTGGCTACGATGATACGAAAAAACTGGATGAGGTGAGGGTGTTTAATGTACCAAATCTTCAAGAGGCTAAAAAAGTACTTATAGTAGATGATATTGTCGATTCGGGTGATACTTTGGTGGAAGTTTTAAAAGTTTTGAAAACAGCCTATCCTGAAGTAATTTTCTTTACAGCTTCTATTTTTTATAAATCAACAGCTATAATAGAGCCAACATGGTGGGTGAAAAAACCACAAGGCTGGATAGAGTTTTTCTGGTCTGAAGATTTAAAATAATAATTTAGGATATTTATCATGCAAGTATTTAAATTTTTAGTAGGTATTATTTTGGTGCAAACTATTACTGCACTGCTTATCTATATCTCTCCTATAAATTTTGATGATGGGATGTCACTGTTACGTTTGGTTGTTCCTCTGTTTTTTGTGGCACTGGTTGTTGCATTTTGGTTCTCTTCTCTCTCTTTACACTTACAAAAAGATTCAGAACATAAAATGAAAGATAAGTTTGCAAAAGAGCGAGAAGATATAAAAGTAAAAGCAGAACGAGCAAAAACACGCATAGTCAAACAGGCTCAAAAAGACATTGCGACAGAAGCAAAAATAACTCATGCCAAGGCAAACTTTAAAGTAGGGGCTGCTTTTGCAGGTGTTATGGGATTGGGAGCATTGTTTGTATTTGCTCAGATGATTACAGCAGGACTTTTAACCATGACAGCAGCAGGTGGAGCCATAGGTGGCTACTACTGGCGTGGTAAACGTATAGAGACCAACAGGTTAAAAGAGTTAGAAGTTATAGATACAAAGGTTATCAGCTCTTAATTATTCTAACTCTTCAACCTCTTTAAGTGCAGCAAGAAATTCCTTTGTGGTAAAGTAGCCTGTTAATTCATCATAAAACTTTTTTTCTGCTGTAGCAAAAAAGAAGACGGGAACATGTTCAAACTTAGGAACTTGCTCTCTTTGTGTTGGTGTTTCTCTATCTATCTTTACTAAAAGATAGTTATTGAGTTTTTTAAGTATTTTAGGGTTTGATAGGGTCTCTTCTTTTATTTTATTGCACCATTTACAGTGTTTACTTACAGCCATAACAATGATTTTTTTATGCTCTTTTTTTGCTTTTTTAAAGGCAGATTCTAGGTCTTTTTCCCAAGGTATACCATAGGTTTTTTCTTTTTCTATTTTAACTGATTTACTTCTCTCTTTCTCTTCAGAACATCCTGAAAATAGTACTATTACACTAATTAAAACACCTATCTTTAGCCACATATTTCCCTCTCTTGATAATTACATATTAATCTATTGTATAATGCTTTTATATAAGATTTCTTAAAAAAGTATAAAATAAGATAAAAAGTATCTGAAATGTTTTAAAACTTAACAAGTTCTAATTTGCTATACTTCTTTAATTAAAAAATGATGGGAAAATATAGATGATTTTAATGATAGACAATTATGATAGCTTTACTTATAATGTAGTGCAGTACTGTTTAGAACTTGGGGCTGATCTTAAAGTAATTCGTAATGATGAGCTGAGTGTAGAAGAGATAAAGGTTTTAAATCCTGAAAAAATCATTATATCTCCTGGTCCAGCTACGCCTAATGAAGCTGGAGTTACCTTGGATGTTATAAAAGAATTTTCTGATACTACTCCCATATTTGGTATCTGTTTGGGTCATCAGAGTATTGCTCAAGCATTTGGTGGAGAGGTTATACGTGCAAAGAATATGATGCATGGAAAAACTTCACAGATAGAGATAGATAAAGATACCTTAGTATTTAAAGGCTTACCAAAAGAGTTTAGAGCAACACGTTATCACTCTTTAACGGTTAATAAAGAGAATTTGCCTTCACATATTATAGCAACTTCTCATTCTAAGGATGACCATGAAATTATGTCTTTAGAGATAGAAGGTAAAAATGTTTATGGTGTTCAGTTTCACCCTGAGTCTATTATGTCAGAATATGGATATGAGATGTTAGATAACTTCTTAAAACTTTAGTGAATTAAAATGAGCCGAGGATTATTTTATATTTTTCTATTTGTATATATAGTATCTTTGGTTTATTTAGCCAGTGTTATTCCCATCGGTTCTCATGAGGCAACAGTATATTATAGTGATACAAGCATATTATATTATTTAGCACATTCATGTAATGGAATTTTTGGAAATGGTTTAGACTTTCGTTTTCCATTTCTTATTTCTGGTCTTATAAATATTGCTCTATTTTTTATTATGTCACGACTCTACTTTTCTGAAAAAGAGGAGAGTTACTTTGCTACCATGATATTTGCACTACTTCCAGGTATTATAACTTCAGCTATTTTAGTCAATATAGCAGTGGTGGTGATTACTTTTGTTTTGGGTTTTATTATCTTTTATGAAAAGAAAAAACTCTTTTGGCAGGGCGTTACTATGGTTGCATTACTTCTTATTCATGATGCGTCTGTTATCTTTTTTATATCATTAGCCATTTTTTCAGCTTTTAGAAGAGACAGAGTTCTTTTTGCTATATCTATTATATTGACAACAATAAGTCTTTTATATTTTAATGAGTTAAGTATTGGAGGCAGACCAAGGGGAGAGTTCTTAGAACTTTTTGGACTCTATATCGCTCTTTTTTCTCCTTTAGTTTTTATTTATTTTTTCTATGCTATCTATAGAATTTGGTTACGCGAGAAAAAAGATATATTATGGTACATATCTTTTACTGCCTTTTTACTCTCTATAATTTTATCTCTTCGGCAACAAGTTCATATGACTGATTTTGCTCCTTATGTTATTGTCTCGGTTATTCTTATGATTGTTACTTATCAGAAAACATTGAATATTCGTTTGCCACAGTTTCAAAAATGGTATCGAAGAGGCTTTTCTCTGGTTCTTATTTCTCTTTTCTTTTCAGCCCTTGTTATATTGTTTCATAAGTCATTTTTTTATATTTTAGATGACAAGACAAAACATTTTGCTTATGATTTCTATGAACCCTATTGGAAAGTTAAAGAGTTAAAAGAGATTGAGCAGGATTGTTACACTGCAAAAAATAAAAAAGTTCAGTATCAATTTAAATATTACGGTGTTGATGCATGTGAAGATAGAGATGTTCCTAAAATACACAACTAAAGAAAAGTTAGAGAGACAATAAGTAACAACTGTATAAAATCAATCCTCCTAATGGTAAACTTACATCAACACAATTTATATAAGGAGAACTCGATGGCTCAAAAAGCGATTAGAGAATACGACGCAAAGTCGATTTTAGCTCGACATTGGGATAAGTACTTTCCAGATTTTACTTATTCTTATGAAACAGTATTGGTTCAAAATGGAGCAGAATTAAAAGAGGCTGCAAAAGAAAATTCATGGTTAAATGAAAAAACTTTGGTAGCAAAACCTGATATGCTTTTTGGAAAAAGAGGAAAAAATGGATTGGTTCTTTTTAAAGATCAAAAACCAGGTGATGTAACGCTTGAAAAAGCTGCTTCATGGATTGATGAAAAAGGTGGAGAGAAACAAAAAGTTTACTTCTCATTTGATGGTGATGAGCCTACAGGTGAGCCAAGTGAAGATATGTTAACACATTTCCTAGTTGAGCCGTTTATGCCTCATACACAAGAAGAAGAGTACTATGTTTCTGCTACATGTGTAGGTGACGATGATGTTATTTATATGTCTGCTGAAGGTGGTATGGAAGTTGAAGAGGGTTGGGACGAAAAAGTTACTGAAGTAGCATTCCCTATTACTGCAACTGAAGATGAAATTGCAGAAGCAATCAGAGCAAACGTTCCTGCTGATGTAGCAGAAAAAGACAAAGCAAACTTTGCTGAGTTCTGTATTGGTTTCTTTAAAGCGTACCGTGAATTAAACTTCGCATACCTAGAAATTAACCCATTTGTACTTCAAGGTAACAAAGTAGAGCTTCTTGATATGGTTGCTAAACTTGATGATACTGCTGGATTTATGATGGTTTCTGAGTGGGGAGATGTTGAGTACCCAACAGCATTTGGTATGGAGAACAAATCTCCAGAAGAAGAAGCAGTTGAACTTGCAGATTCTAAAACAGGTGCATCTTTAAAGCTTACACTTCTTAAACCAGAAGCTAGAATCTGGACGATGGTTGCTGGTGGTGGTGCTTCAGTTGTTTACGCTGATACTATTGCTGACATGGCTGGAATCGAAGATCTTGCTAACTACGGTGAGTACTCTGGTGGACCAACTACAGGTGAGACTAAATTTTATGCTGAGACACTTTTTGATCTTATGACAAGAGAAAAAGATGCTCAAGGTAGAGGAAAAGTTCTTATTATTGGTGGAGCGATTGCTAACTTTACAGATGTTGCTAAAACATTTACAGGGATTATTCAAGCGTTTGAAAATTACAAAGATAAACTTAAAGATGTTGGTGTAAAAATCTACGTTAGACGTGGTGGACCAAACTATGAAAAAGGTCTTAAAGATATTAAAGAAGCAGCAGACAAAATGGGTCTTTACATCGAAGTTTATGGACCAGAAACACACGTTACAGATATCGTGCGTATGGCATTAGAGAAGTAAGGAGAAGATATGGAAAGATTATATACAAGAGACACACAAGCAATTTTTTGGAACAACAATAAAACTGCTATCCAAAGAATGTTGGATTATGATTACACAATTAAAAGAGAAACTCCATCGGTAGCTGCTATTGTTGCACCGACAAGCTCTAACAAGTTTGAAAAGTTCTTCTTTGGAGCAGATGAAGTGATGATTCCACTTTTCAAAAACACAGCAGAAGCAAAAGCAGCACAGCCACAAGCTGACGTACTTTTAAACTTTGCATCGTTTAGAACTGCTTACGAAGTAACTATGGAAGCACTTGAAATTGGTGGATTTACATCAATGATGATTACTGCTGAAGGTATCCCTGAAAGACTTGCAAGAGGAATGAACCAAACTGCAAGAGAAAAAGGTGTTACTGTAATTGGACCTGCAACTGTTGGTGCGATTACTCCAGGTGCATTTAAAGTAGCAAATATTGGTGGTACAATTACTAATATCGTTAAGTCTAAACTTCACAGAGCAGGTTCTTGTGGACTTGTAACACGTTCAGGTGGACTTTTCAACGAACTTTCTAACATTATTGCTATCAATGCTGATGGTATTGCAGAAGGTGTTGCAATTGGTGGAGACAGATTCGTAGGATCTGTATTTATTGATAACCTTCTTAGAATGGAAAAGAATCCAGATGTTAAATACATGATTCTTCTTGGAGAAGTTGGTGGTACTGAAGAGTACAAAGTAATTGAAGCTGTTAAGAGTGGAAAAATTACTAAGCCAGTTATTGCATGGTGTATTGGTACTATTGCTAAACATTACGATTCTGGTGTTCAGTTTGGTCATGCAGGTGCTTCTGCAAATGGTGAAATGGAAACAGCTGAGTATAAAAATAATGCAATGGCAGAAGCAGGTATTCATGTACCAGCATCATTTAACGACCTTCCAGCAATGATTAAAATGGTATTCTCAGACCTTAATCTTCCTGAAATTCCAGAACCAGAAATTAATATTGTTCCTGCTTCAAGAAGAAGCAAAGAGTTTATCTGTACGATTTCTGATGATAGAGGAGAAGAGTGTACTTACGCTGGTTTCCCAATCTCATCTGTTGCTACTCCTGATACAGGTAAAGGTATTGGTGATGTCATTTCACTTCTATGGTTCAAAAAACAGTATCCAAAATGGGCTACAGAGTTTATTGAAACAGTTATTAAAACAGTTGCAGACCATGGACCAGCAGTATCTGGTGCACACAATGCAAAAGTAACTGCAAGAGCTGGTAAATCAGTTGTTGAGTCACTTGTAACTGGTCTTCTTACTATTGGACCAAGATTTGGTGGAGCTATTGATGGTGCTGCCGAGCATTTCAAATATGCTGATGATAATAACTTGTCTCCAAAAGAGTTCTTAGGACACATGAAGAAACAAGGTATACCAATTCCAGGTATTGGTCACAGAATTAAGTCTCTTAAGAACCCTGATTTACGTGTAACAGGTCTTATGAACTTTGCTGCTGAGCATTTCCCTGCAACACCACTTCTTGACTATGCTAAGACTGTTGAAGCATTGACTACTTCTAAGAAAGAGAACCTGATTCTTAACGTTGATGGTACTATTGGTATTCTTATGGTAGATATGTGGAGAGCATTAGGTTATGACGAAGAAGAGATTAACGAGTTTATCGCTTCTGGTACACTTAACGCATTCTTTATCGTTGGTCGTTCAATCGGATTCATCGGTCATGTACTTGATGAAAAACGTCTTGCAATGCCTATGTACAGACACCCAATGGATGATATTTTATATGATGTTCAAAAAGCAGAAGAGATTTAATCTCTTTTCTTTTATAGCATCTTTGACTAAATGGAATTATTTTCATTTAGTCATCTTCTTCTAATAACTCTTCTTTTTAATTAAAATTTTCTTAATTTTTTGATATAATTTAATAAATAAATTATATTAAGGTTTTTCTATTGAAAACTAAATCTGCATTTACCATGATTGAGCTTGTCTTTGTTATTGTTGTCTTGGGTATTTTGGCTTCTTTGGCTATGGATCGAATGGATAGAGACTTAAAACAAGAGGCTTCTGAACAAATTTTGTCAGATATACGCTTAACCCAGCAACTGGCATTGAGAGATAATAAGCATCTTAGTGATAATAACAGTACATGGCAGAGAGCCTACTGGCAGATTGATTTTAATTGTACTTCTGATTGTAACTATTCTGTTGGTTCAGATATTGATTTAAGTGCTTCTATAAAAAAAGAAGAGAGTGCTATTGATCCTACAAATGGGAAATATATCTATAATGATTTAACTACTGATAGCACGATGAGTGAAAAAGTTTTATTAAAAGAAAAGTTTGGGATTAATGATATTAATGGTTCAACAGCATGTCCTCCAAAGAATGGAATAATAAGTATTGCTTTTGATTACTTAGGTCGACCTTATACTAATATTGGAAGTAGTATATCAGCAGATTTTTCTACTATATTAATGACAGATTGTAATTTAACTTTTACTATGTCAACAGATGAAGATAATGATGGAACTGATGACCAATTTATTATTACCATTGAAGCAGAAACAGGACATTCATTTA
>Ga0256827_10001694_pt1 | contig 14174 bp, 15 predicted proteins | sample CV84metaG_FD_185977 | JGI IMG/M metagenome (GOLD analysis project Ga0256827, IMG submission 185977) | Hydrothermal vent microbial communities from East Pacific Rise, Pacific Ocean - CV84 | ecosystem: Environmental > Aquatic > Marine > Hydrothermal vents | place: Pacific Ocean: East Pacific Rise... | reverse complement strand
TCCATTTGTGCTATAATTATGCTGTATAAGTAGCAGTAGAGGATTACATCGGAATAGAGGTTGGTACTTTACCCACCGTTATAGCGGGTTCGACTCCCGTCACTGCTACTTTACTCTTACTAAAAACTTATCTCTTAAATTACTCTCGTGTATTGTTCCTGCTGTTATTATATTTGTATGAAGATTGACTACTATTTTAAAAAGCTGTTGATTGTACTCATTGATATACATCAAGTTGTTATGTTTTGGATTTGTATCAAAGTAAACAGATAATGGGCTTTTCAAGTAGGTATGAAGATTAAAAATAATCTCATTTGATACTGCACTACCACGCTTCTTTTTTATATCTCTCATTATGTGTTTATAGCGTCTTACTGTGAGGATTATATCTTTTGAGTGTAATTGCACTCCGATACGCTCTAAAGCTATGATGAGGTCATCTTCTATTGTACAGATAATTATCTCATTTTGTGTGATTGTATTATTTTGAATATCTGATATAAACTCACTTAGTATTTTCACTTTTGTACCTCATCAAGATAGTCACTCCACCATTGCATAAGCTTTACTCTCTCATCAAGATACTTAGCCCTATTGTATGCTTGGCTTACTGAATTACCTACACTATGGGCTAGTTGTGTTTCTATAACATCATATTTAAAAGGGCTTTTCTCGTGTGCAATAGTTGAGAACATAGCCCTAAAGCCGTGAGGGGTAAACTCTTTTGTCGTATAGCCCATTCTTCTAACTGCTCCTAATAATGCACCATCACTTAAAGGGGTAGTTTTGCTTTTAGTGCTTGGAAATAGATAGGGACTATCCCCACTATAAAGTTTTATCTCTTGTAGTAGTTCTATAAGGGTATCACTTAGAGGTATAATAAACTCATTTCTTGTCTTCATCTTTTGAGCTGGTATAACCCATTGTTTAGCTTTTATGTCTATCTCGCTCCATAATGCTAGTCGTGCATTGCTTGGTCTTACAAAGGTGTAAGCTAACCATAATAGGGCATACTTAGTGGATAACTCCCCTCCGTACTCTTTAATACTTGTAAGTAGATTTTTAATACCCTTATCATCTGTAATAGTTGCATAATGATTTTTCGTACTCTTGCCTATTATCTCACTTAGTCCTATTTCTATGGCTGGGTTACTCTCTGCTAAATCTTTAGCTATCGCATATTTAAAAGTTTGGCTAATTGCTGAATGAACTTGTTTTGCACTTGTTCTTATACCTCTCTCCATCATTTTATTAAGAACTTTTTTTATATCTCGTGCTTTTATATCTGTAATTGGTATATCCCCTATTATTGGATATACATCATTTTTAAGACTGTTATAGCTTCTTTTATAATGTGCTTCGCTTATCTCATCTTTCTTATCTTCTAATCGCTGTAATGCTATTGCTTTAAATGTGTTGAGGTGTTTATTATCTTCTTGGTGTTGTAATTCTTGTTTTTCTTTTTTTTGTTCTGCTGGGTTTATACCATTTGCTAAAAGCTCCCTATTGTATTCTCTTAACTCTCTTGCTTTATTAAGTGTTATACTTGGGTAAGCACCTAAGGCTAAAAGCTTCTCTTTGCCATCAAACTTATATTTTAATCTCCATAACTTAGTATTTCGTTTTGTGACTAATAAAAATAATCCTCCACCGTCAAATATCTTATAATCTTTATCTTTTGCTTTAGAAGTTTTTATCTTAGTATCTGTAAGTGGTGTAATAGCTTTAGCCATAAAGTAACCTTTTAAAGTTTGGGGGTATATTTTTTAGGGGTATAAGGGTATATTTGATTATACCCCCATATATACCCCTAAAAAGTTGAGATTACTATAACATACATTAGATTAAGGTAGACTAACAAAGTAGTTAAAAGTTCGTATTTTAGGGGTTTTTTAGTGTATCTTGGATTGCTTTAAATTAAAAAGTGGTGGACGAGGAGAGATTCGAACTCTCGGTACAGTTACCCATACGCATCCTTAGCAGGGATGTGGTTTCAGCCACTCACCCACTCGTCCTTTTGAGAACGAGATTATATTATTACTCTTATAATATTTAGCTTAAATAGGTATATAATTTCAATTATTTTATAAAAATCTTATACTTTAGTATATAACCATTCTCTTTTTTGATAAATATACCAATAAATCAAACCTTTTATAAGTGTTTCAAGATTCATAATCATAAATATAACTATAACTCCATATCCCATATTATAAGCTATATAAGATGGAATAACTCTAAGTATCCATAATGATGTCATATTTATCTTCAAAGTAGTCTTAGTTGCTCCAGCACCTCTTAAAGCTGCTGAATATACAAACATAATAGCAAGAGGTATCTGAGCCAAACCAACTAAGATTAAATACTTAGATGCAATAGATATAGTTAATATATCTTTTGTAAAAAATCCAACCAAATATTCAGGAATCAGAATAAGACCTATACCAACACTACCCATAAATATATAAGCTATTCTAGCAGAAATAATACCCATATTATAAGCATTATTAAACTGTTTTCTACCAAGATTTTGTCCAACAAGTGCCATAGCAGCGATGGCAAATCCAAAACCTGGCATAAAAGCGATACCCTCTATTCTAAGACCAACCTGATAACCAGCAAGTTCAGCTGTACCATACGCTGTAATTATTGAAACAAATACTAAAAAACTTAAACTTGACATACCCCTATCTAAAGCAGCACTCCAGCCAACATTCCAAACTCGTTTTAAATCATTAACTCTAATAATAGGTAAAAAATCAAGCTTAGCATTCATCTTTTTTATAAGTATATAATATGCAAAAACATTAAATATGTAAGCTATAACAGTTGCAATAGCCGCACCTTCTATTCCCATAGCTTCAAATCCAAAATGCCCAAATATAAGTACATAATTTAAAAAAGCATTTATTACAGATGAAAATAATTTAATATACAAAGAATTCTTCGTATCCCCAGCTGCAGATAATGCATTATAAAGTAAATTATCTATAAAAATAAATATTATTCCTAAAGACAAAATTTTAAAATATACGGAACCTTGTTCTACAACTTCTTTTGTAGCTCCCATAATTTCATAAATAATATGACTTCCAAAATATCCTGATATAGATACAACCGATGCTAAAAGTGATGCAAATATAACAAGGGAAAACAATAAAGCAGAAGCCCTATTTTTTCTACCTTGCCCTATAAACCTAGAGATAAGTGCATTTCCACCTATTACATATAAAGTCATAAGTACATTAACAACCATCATAAACTGCATACTCATTCCAACTGCTGCCAAAGCACTGACACTAACAGTTCCAACCATTATCATATCTATAAGAACTTGAAGGATATCAACTAAATGTTTTAATGCTGCAGGAAAAGCTAAATTTAAAACTTTTTTTGTATCACCTGATATTATTTTTGAAAAAATTGTACAACCTCACTCATTACATTAAGTAATTCATCTTTATTTAAAAATTTTAATACTTTTCTATTTTTAATATCCTCTCCAGATGGAGTATAATCAAACACAAGTACAAAATTTATAAACTTTACCTTATCTCCATATAGTTCAAACCATTCAAGACTCATTTCAGCAATTTCACCTTGCATATCTATAATAACAGCTGGATAAAGTCGAGTTAACTTTTCTAAACTTATATCACCATCTTTTGATTTATAAATCATATATCTTCCCTACTTAAATCTTTACTAAATTTACCATTTTTCATCTTTAAAAAAGTCAAAAATCCAAATGTAACGCCAATAATTATAGATATAACTCCAAATACATCTTCTCTCTCATAAGCCATCATAACCCAACAGATATCTGCAACTAAATAAACTATAACAGAATAAAAAATTTTACCTTTATATGTTAAATATGCACCTATATTTAATAAAATACCGCCTACCATAGCATATGTCATTAAAATATCTCCTCTATATATTTACTTCTAATTATCCAGCTATAATAAACTGCAGCTATAAGGAAGAATACTCCCATAAAAAATGCTATACATTCTAAAGAATATTCTAGAGAATATAAAAAACCTATCATAAAAGATACAAAAGCTGCAGAACTTAAAAATAACATATCATTATATGCAACTATCCTTCCATAATATTTTTCTTCTACATTTTTTTGCAATAATGTATAACTATATGACCATAAAGTTGTTGTAAAAAAACCAACAAATAAACTTGCAACCAATGACAAATAAAAATTATCCATAAAATATGCCCATATCCATATAGATATACCTTGAAATATAAAAATATACACTAGCCTCTTATTATTTACCCATTTCCCCAACATAATAGGACCTATTACTAAACCAATAGCACGTGAAGAATGCACTAAGCCTAATGCTAATGATGTAGCTATAAAGGAAATATAATATTGCTTAACTATTAACGCAACTAAAGCATCAAAAGCGGTAAAGCCAACAAAAGCATGCAGTATCATAAGATGAAATGCCTTAGAATTATCAGCAAGATAATACATAGTATCTTTTATCATAAATAATACATTTTCTTTTATATTACTTAACTTAACATCTATCTCTATCTGATATAAAAGTATAAAAGCTATAAAAAACATTATACTATCTAAAAAAAATGCAACTTTAATACCAAATACATATACAACAAATCCACTAACAGACATCCCAAAAGTATAAGATAAAGACCATATAATAGAATGCAATTCGTTTGCTTTTTGTAATTCATCACCAACTAATATTTTAGGTAAAAGAGACATTTCAGAAGTAAAATAAAATGATGCAGCAGCCATTTTTAAAAATACTAATGTATATAAAAATATCAAATCAGAGATATCTACAATATAAATTAATAAAAATGTTGAAATAAATTCTACAAGTATAAGAGTAAGCATTAATTTTTTTGGTTTGATGCTATCTATCATAACACCAGAGAAAGGAGCCTGAATAACTCCTGCTAAAAAATGCAACATTGCAACAAATGCAACCACTTCTGATGATACTTCTAATTGTAACAATAAAGTATATATAGCAATATTACTAAACCAAGCACCAAAATATGTAATCAATTGAATAAAAGATAATCTTCTTAAAGTATTATTTGATTTTAATAACATTATATAACTTTTCATAAGTGGAAGGTTATCATAATTTATTACTGATTAGATGTTTTATTTTCTAAAGTTATTTAAAATAATGTCGATTTGGTGACTAACAATTGTATTTTATAAAAAGGAGTAAGTCATGGATGGCATAGCAAACGTTGCTAAACAGCAACAAACTCAAGTAAATGTAACTGAAACTCAAGGAAGAGTTGTAGAACATGCTCAAAAAATGGCACAGACACAAAAAAATGACTTAGTAAAAGAGATGCAGGATAATTTGTCAAAACCTGATACTAAAATAACTTCAGAAGATCAAGTAAAAGATTTGGTAAGTCAACTTAATAAAGCTCTTGAACCTATGAGTACTGACTTGAAATTTGGGGTGGATTCTCAAGATATATTTTATGTATCTGTAATAGAAGCAAAAACGAATAGAATGATTAGAAGATTTCCTGCTGAGCAGGCTCAAGACTTTCTTCCTAAAATGAAAGAGGTTACTGGCATTTTATTTGATTATAAAGGGTAGAGTCTTCTACTCTTTATAACTTTGATTTTTCTTTAACACTAATCTCTTTTAATTTTACATAAGCAGTTTCTCACATATTTTTAGATACAATCGCGGCAATTATTTCTCTATTACAAGGTTTATATATGAAAAAAGAAGTTAAAAAAGTAGTTCTTGCCTACTCTGGTGGTCTAGACACAAGTATTATTTTAAAATGGTTACAAGAAGAGTATAAAGCTGAAGTGATAACATTTACAGCAGATCTTGGTCAAGGTGAAGAAGTTGAGCCTGCACGTCAAAAAGCTTTAGATAATGGTATAAAACCTGAAAATATTTTTATCCTTGATATACAAGAAGAATTTGTAAAAGACTATGTATTCCCTATGTTTAGAGCAAATGCTATCTATGAGGGTGAATATCTTTTAGGAACTTCTATAGCCCGTCCTCTTATAGCTAAAAAACAAATAGAAATAGCAGAAAAAATGGGTGCTGATGCAGTTAGTCATGGTGCTACAGGGAAAGGAAATGATCAAGTTAGATTTGAACTTGGTTATCTTGGGCTCAATCCAGATATTACAGTGATAGCTCCATGGAGAGAATGGGACTTAAATTCTCGTGAAAAACTTTTAGCATACGCAAGAGAGCATGGTATAAATATAGACCAAAAACATGTTGATGAAAATGGAAATCCAACAGTAAGTCCTTATTCTATGGATGCAAATCTACTTCATATATCATACGAAGGACTTCATTTAGAAAATCCTATGAATGAGCCAGAAGAAGGTATGTGGTTATGGACTAATTCACCTGAAAATGCTCCAGATGAGAAAGAATACATCACTATAGAATATAAAAATGGTGACCCTGTTTCTATAAATGGAAAGGAAATGAGCCCAGCAACTATATTAAGAACATTAAATAAATATGGTAATAAACATGGTATTGGTCGTATTGATATAGTTGAAAATCGTTTTGTTGGTATGAAAGCTCGTGGATGTTATGAAACTCCAGGTGGAACTATCATGTTAAAAGCGCATCGTGCTATAGAATCTATATGTTTAGATAGAGAAGAAGCCCATATGAAAGATAGCATGATTGCTAAATATGCTGAACTTATTTACAATGGTTTTTGGTTTAGCCCAGAACGTGAAATGATGCAAGCAGCTATAGATACAACACAAAAATATGTACAAGGTACTGTAAAACTAAAACTATACAAAGGTAATGTAGAAGTTGTAGGACGTGAATCTGATAAATCTTTATACTCTGAAGAACATTCTACTTTTGAAGAAGATGAAGTCTATAATCAGAAAGATGCTGAAGGGTTTATTCGTTTAAATGCACTTCGTCGTATTATTGCTGGTAAAAAAAGAAATCATTAAAAGGGAAATCAAATGAGTATGATTAAAATAGATATGAACTCTCCAGAGTTTATAGAACGAATGGAAAAGACTGTTAAATTTACTGATAAAGTTATAAAACAGTTTGGTTGGGAATACAACCCTCAAGAAGAAGTCAATGAGGGAGTACAAATGGGACTTGCTCGTAACAAAATAATGTATAATAAACTTTTTTGCCCATGTTTTATGGTTGAAGAAGTAGATGGGAAACCACAGTCTGTAGATAACAGAACATGTCCATGTACACCAGCTATAGAAAAAGAAATACCTGAAACAGGTGCTTGTCATTGTGGTATATTTGTAACACCAGAATATGCAGCAAAAAAACGTATAGAACTGGGGATGGAAGAAGCAGCACATACTCATTCTCGTGGACTTACAAAAGAAGAATGTGAACTTCTAGTAAATCAAGAAGAACTAGATGGAGACGAACTTGTTTCATTACTTGAAGCTCGTGAACTAAATATGGTAAATTTTCAACTTGTAGATGTTCGTGAACATATGGAATGGCAAATGGGACATATAAAAGGTGCTGACAAACTTGTTCCTACATCTTCTTTTTTCCAAACATGGGATGAAGCAAAATTAAACAAAGATGAAAATATCATTTTATATTGTCACGTAGGAAGTCGTTCTGCGCATGTTGCTAGAATCTTAACAGACATGGGCTATAATAAAATTGGAAACTTAACACATGGTATAGTTTCTTATGGTGGGGAGAAAGAGAGATAATATGAAAGTTTTATTAATTAAAGATGTAAAAAGTTTGGGAAAAGTTGGTGAAGTTAAAGAAGTTAAAGATGGTTATGGTAAAAATTTTCTTATTGGAAAAGGTTTTGCTAAACACGCTACTCCAGAGATTTTAGAACAACACAGAATAGAAGAAGAGCAAAAAGCTGCTGCTTTAAAATCAGAGATAGAAAAACTAACTCAAATGAGTAAAAAACTTGATAAACTAGAAATTATCATCAATAAAAAGCTTGGTCAAAATGGTCACCTTTTTGGAGCTATCACTAAAGATGAAGTTGCTGATGCTTTAAAAGAACAACACAATATAGAAATAGAAAAAAAACATATAACTGATAAAGTTGCCATTAAAACCGTTGGTGAACATAACTTAGATCTTAAACTTGGACATGGACTTCATGCAACATTACATGTAGATGTTCAAGGAGAATAATTTATAATGTTTGATGCTACTACTATACTTGCCTATAAAGGCAAAAACAAAGCTGTTATAGGTGGAGATGGTCAAGTAACTTTTGGGGACTCTGTCCTCAAAGGTAATGCAACAAAAATCCGCACACTTCATCATGGAAAGATACTTGCCGGATTTGCTGGCAGTACGGCTGATGCTTTTAATCTTTTTGACATGTTTGAAGAGTTTTTAGAAAATAAAAAAGGGGATATATTAAAGTCCGTTGTCGAGTTTTCTAAAGCTTGGAGAAAAGATAAAGTGCTACGTCGTCTTGAAGCTATGATGATAGTTCTAAACAATAAACATATATTTATACTTACTGGAAATGGTGATGTAGTAGAACCTGAAGATGGAGAAATAGCATCTATAGGTAGTGGTGGAAACTATGCAATATCTGCTGCACGAGCATTAAAAAAACACACTTCTCTCGATGAAGAAGATCTTATAAAAGAAAGTTTATCCATAGCTGCTGATCTTTGTATCTATACAAACCACAATATTAAAACCCTTATACTAGAGGATAATAAATAATGAATCTAACACCAAAAGAGATTGTAAAATACCTTGATAAATATGTAATTGGCCAAAATAATGCAAAAAAAACTATAGCCTTAGCACTAAGAACTAGATACAGAAGAATGCAACTTGATGAAGAATTGCAAAATGAAATAATGCCAAAAAACATACTTATGATAGGATCAACTGGTGTTGGAAAAACAGAAATATCTCGTCGACTTGCAAAGATGATGAAAGTTCCTTTTATAAAAGTTGAAGCTAGCAAATACACAGAGGTAGGATTTGTTGGCCGAGATGTAGAGTCTATGGTTAGAGACTTAGTTATAAATTCCATAAATATAGTAAAAGCTGAACAAGAAGAAGCCAATAAAGATAAAATAGATAATTATATTATCAATAAAATAACAGAAAAACTTCTTCCTCCCCTACCAGAATCAGCTAGTCAAAGTAAAAAAGATGATTATCAAAGACTTTTAGAAGCTATGGAAAAACGTGTAGAATCTGGAGAGATGGATGATAAAGTTATAGAATTAGATTTTGATAAAATACATGTTGAATTTGACGATACAAACTTACCACCAGAGATGGCAAAAGTTCAAGAATCTTTTTCAAAAGTTTTTGCAACTATAAATAAAGAAGACAATAAAAAAGAAGTTACTGTAAAAGAAGCTAAAGAACTTCTAAAACAAGAAGGTGCTTCAAAACTCATAAATAGTACAAATCTTCATTCTGAAGCTTTAAAACGTGCTGAAAATGGTGGTATTATATTTTTAGATGAAATTGACAAAATAGCATTAAGTGAAAAATCATCAAGTAGAAATGATCCAAGTAAAGAAGGTGTTCAAAGAGACTTGCTTCCTATAGTTGAAGGAAGTAGTGTTTCTACAAAATATGGAACTATAAATACAGACCATATACTTTTTATAGCAGCTGGAGCTTTTCATGTAAGTAAGCCTAGTGACTTAATACCTGAACTTCAAGGTAGATTTCCATTGAGAGTTGAATTAGAATCTTTGACAGAAGATATTTTATATCAAATCTTAACACAAACAAATAATTCTCTACTAAAACAATACAAAGCTTTACTTGATGTTGAAGATGTGGAATTAATATTTGAAGATGATGCTATACAAGCTATAGCTAAACTATCACATAGAGCCAATGAATTAACAGAAGATATAGGAGCAAGAAGACTGCATACAGTACTAGAAAAAGTTTTAGATGATATCAGTTTTAATGCACAAGATTTTAAAGGTCAAAAGTTTAAAATTACAAAAGAGTTAGTACATGAAAAACTAGATGAAGTTGTTGAAGATGATGACTTATCAAGATATATATTATAAAAAAGGTAAAAGATATGACTAAGGCTGGTTTTGTTTCACTTATAGGTAGACCTAATGCGGGTAAAAGTACTCTTATGAATTCACTACTTGGTGAAAAAATTGCTATGGTAAGTCAAAAAGCGAATGCTACCAGAAAAAGATCAAATGCTATAGTTATGCACAATGATACACAAATAATATTTGTTGATACTCCAGGTTTACATGAAAGAGAGAAAGTACTAAATCAGTTTATGTTAGATGAAGCATTAAAAGCTATGGGAGATTGTGATCTTATTGTTTATCTCGCACCTGTCACAGATAATGTAGAACATTACACAAGATTTTTAAAACTAAATAAAAAAAATATACCTCACATTATTGTTTTAAGTAAGATAGATCAAGTAAAACAAGAAAAACTTTTTAAAACCATATCTTCTTATAACCAATTTTCAGACAAATTTGAAGCTCTAATACCAGTTGCTATTCCAAGAAAAGTAGGTCATAAAGATCTATTGGACACTATCGCTAAACTACTTCCAGAATCTCCTTTTTTATATGATCCAGAAGACTTAACCAGTGAATTAGTTAGGGATATTTATGCCGGTTTTATAAGAGAAGGTATCTTCGAAAATATTAGTGATGAAGTTCCTTACGAATCAGATGTAATTATAGATAGTATTGATGAAGAAGATAATATTGATAAAATATATGCAACAATAATTATAGAAAAAGAATCTCAAAAAGGTATAATTATAGGTAAAGGTGGAGACTCTATTAAAAGAATAGGTAAATCTGCACGTGAGAAAATAGAAAAACTAAGTCTTAAAAAAACATATTTAAACCTTCAAGTAACAGTTAAAAAAGGTTGGACAAAAGATAAAAACTTTCTTAAAGAAATTGGATATGACAATGCAAAGTAAAGTATTTTATTTAATTAAAACACTTTTACTATTTAGCATTTTTATAACTTCATTAAACGCGGAAGACATACTAACAAATTATAGACTTCATGGTATCAAAAACCTTAAAAAACAACTTGATAGAGAATTATATTCTAAAAAATACTGGATTAATTATATTAAAGATAAAGATACAAGTTTTGGATATATAGAAAAGTATAAAAACATATTAACATGTGATAAATCAAACTCTACTTTATCTTTATATATGAAAGATAAAAACAACAATTATATATTAACAAAAAAATACAATTCATTTACTGGTAAAAATACAGGAGATAAAGTAAAAGAAGGTGATTTAAGAACACCAATTGGAATATATAGAATAACTAAAAAGTTATCTAATATTGACTCTTTTTATGGACCTATGGCATTTGTTACATCTTATCCAAACCTATATGACAGATATAATGGAAAAGATGGACATGGTATATGGATTCATGGAAGACCACTCGATGATCAAGAACGTGATAGTTTTACAAAAGGATGCATAGCTATAAAAAATAAAAACATTGAATGTTTAGACAGAAATATAGATATAGATAAAACTATACTAATAATAAATGAAGAGGGTATAAATAAAAATAATCAAAAAGAAAAACTAGCTACTATACTTTCTCAATTATATGAATGGAGATATTATTGGATTTATAATCAGATAGATAATTATCTGAATTTTTATTCAAAAGAATTTATTAGATTTGATGGTATGAATTTAACTCAATTTACAAAATACAAAAAAAGAGTCTTTAGAAAGGGAGAAAGTAAAACAATAATATTTACAGATATAAATGTTATAAAATATCCAAATAAACAAAATTTATATAAAATAACTTTTAAAGAGCAATACAGAGCAAGTAGTTTTTCATTTACTGGAGAAAAGACATTAATAGTCAAATTACAAAATAATCAAATACATATCATAACAGAGCAATAGATGAGAATCATATTTATAGTTATATTCTTAATATCAAATATATATGCTCATATACATATAATAAAAAAAGAAAACAATGATTCAAATACAACTCTATTAGTTATAGGTGGAATTCATGGTAACGAACCAGGTGGATTTTTCACACCATCTATATTAGCATCACACTATACTATTACATCTAAAAATTTATGGATTGTACCAAATTTAAATCAACAAAGTATTATTGCAAATAAACGTGGTGTCAATGGTGACATGAATAGAAAATTTGCAAAACTTGCAAAAAATGACAAAGATAAAGAGATAGTTGAAGAGATAAAAAAAACAATTTTACTTCCAAGAATATCTCTTATTTTAAATTTGCATGATGGACATGGTTTTTACAGAAAAAAAAATGAAAATAGTATATATAATCCAAAAGCATGGGGACAAACATGTGTAATTGATCAATGTAAATTAGATACAGCAAATGAATTTGGTGATTTAAACGCAATAGCCTACAGTGTTCAAAATAATGTTAATAAACGTCTGATCCAAAAACACCATATATTTAATGTAAAAAATACAAATACAAAAATAGATGATAAAGCAATGCAACTATCTCTAACATATTTTGCTGTTTTAAATAATAAACCAGCCTTTGCCATAGAAACAAGCAAAAATCTATCTTCTTTATCACAAAAAGTTTTTTATCAATTACTTGCTATAGAAGAGTATATGAATATAATGAAAATTACTTTTAAAAGAGATTTTAAATTAACTGAGAAAAATATACAAAAAATAATCAAAAATTATGGAACTTTAAAAATAAATAACAATATTTTCTTAGATTTAAGTAATATAAAAAAATCTTTAAGCTATATTCCGATAAAATCAAGAGATAATATGTTTGAGTTTTCCCATAACTTGGGTCAAATTAAAAAAAGAAAAGGATTCTTTGAAGTTTTTATAGGCAATAAAAAAGTAACAACACTAAAACCTCAATATTTTCATATTATAAAAAATTGTCATAAACAATTTCAAATTGAAATTGATGGCAAGAAAAAATACTTTGATAATGCTTCAAAATTTTATGTAAATACCGATTTTAAAGTATTGAAGAGTAAAGGTTATCGTGTTAATGTTATAGGATTTCAAAAAAAAGGGTTTAGAGATGAAAGTAATTTTATTGTCTCTAAAAACAATTTAAATAAATACTTTTCAGTTGATAAAAGACATAGAGTCTATAGAGTAGAGTTTTATAAAAAAGATAAATTTTGTTTCATGTTAATGGCTGAATTTAAATAGGATAATAGTTAATGAATAAAGATTCACAGCATTCTTTCTCAAGTGTAATATCTGTCAATCCATACAATCACACGTATGTTAGTGGTGTTTCAAGTTTTTTAAATAAAACAAAATCGCCGTCTTTTTCAAAAGAACAGTTTGCATTATCTTACTTAAACACAAAAGAGTTTATAAATGCACAGATAGAGATTAGTAAAAATATACCTGACGAAGATTTATATGATGCTATAAATAATAAAGCATATGATGAACTAGCCTTAGATCAAGCTATAGAATATCATATACAATATATTGAAACATTTAATAATCTAGATGAAGAAAATAGACATTTTCATGTTTTTATCGTCGACCCATTAGAAATTACTCAAACTTTTGAAAATGTAATAGATGATATAAAATATATTGATATAATCATACCTGCTCCACTTTTGATAAAATCTTTATATTCAAAAGATATAATAGATAATAGTGGTGTTCATTGTTTTTTATATTTTCAAGAAAATGATGCGTTTATAACCATATATTCTGAAAGAGAATTCATATATACTAAGTCTATAAAGTATTCTATTACAGATATGCATGAAAGATTTTGTGAACTATATGGTGAAAGAATAGACTACGATAGCTTTTTAAACTTTTATACAAATCACAGTTTAAAAGAAACACAAAGTGATTACAAAGAATATTTTATTAAACTCTATAAAGAGTTATTTGCAAATGTAAATGATATTTTAACATATATAAAACGTGCGTTTGAAATAGAAACATTTGAGCATGTATATGTGGGATCTCAACTAGAAACTGTAACAAAACTAGATGAAATGCTTGAAGTAGAATTAAATATTAGAACAAGTGAATTTGATTTTAATTATGGATATGAAAATGAAAACATCTATGTAGATCAACTTCATGCTCTAATGCATCTATATACAACAGTTCCAGAAGATGAACG
>Ga0256827_10001693_pt1 | contig 14174 bp, 15 predicted proteins | sample CV84metaG_FD_185977 | JGI IMG/M metagenome (GOLD analysis project Ga0256827, IMG submission 185977) | Hydrothermal vent microbial communities from East Pacific Rise, Pacific Ocean - CV84 | ecosystem: Environmental > Aquatic > Marine > Hydrothermal vents | place: Pacific Ocean: East Pacific Rise... | reverse complement strand
AACCTGTAGAAGAAAATATTGATGAAATGAACAACTTTATAGATAATGCTGGTCATGAATTAAAAACTCCACTTGCTGCAATAAATTCCTCTGCTTGATTATTAAAAGAAATGAAAACTTTTGATGCTGAATTAATACAAGAAGTATTAGATGAAACTAATAAATCTAATGAAATTATCTGAGCATTAAGATCTTTAACTAAAATTTCTAAAAATACAAAGACTGAAACTTTCTATTTAAAAACAATTCTCATAGAAATATTAACATCTCAAAAAGAAAATATTAAAAATAAAAAAATAAAACTTGAATTTAAAATAAAAGATAAAGATATTAAAATTACTGCAAATAAAAATTATTCATATATTTTAATTAGTAATATAATTTCAAATGCTATTAAATATAATAAAGAATATTGAAAATTAATAATAAAAATAGAAAGTAATTCTTTGATAATTACAGATACTTGAATTTGAATTCCAAAAACTGAAACTAAAAAAGTTTTTGAAAGATTTTATAGAATAAAAAATCATTCTAAAATAGAATGACACTGATTATGACTTTCTATGGTAGAAAAAATTGCTAAAATATATAATTGGCAAATCTCAATTGAAAGTATTGAAGATATGGGAACAAAGGTTGTGGTGAGGTTTTAAATCACAAGGGGCTAAAGACCCTTGCTATTTTATAAAATAAAAAATTATATTTATCAACAAGGGGCTTTAGCCCCTTGTAAATAATACTATCCAAATATGAAAAAAATACTCCTAATTACAATAATTCTACTAAACATAAATTTAACATTTGCTGATGAAAAGAAAGCAAATTGAATTTTGTTTTATGAACAATGTAATAGTCTTTTAGAAAAAACAGAAAGACAAAATATTGCAAAATTATGAAATAATTTATGTATTTTTATTGAAACTAATAATTCTGAATTTACTACCATTTTAGCAAAAAAAGAAAATGATTTCTGACTTGAATTAATTAAACCTGAAATATTAAAATATTTGAAAAAAAATTATTATAGGTGAGAAAAAATTAATATTTATCATACTGGGTATAGGAAAAATATAACTCAAAAACTTAATTTTAATAAAAATATTATTAAAAATTATGATAGCTTTATTTCAGATTATCAAATAATATTTTTTGAAGATGTTTTACTATCAGAATTTCATATTTTAAAAAAATATTGTACTTTTAATTCTTATCATCCTAAATGTAGCAATAAATCAAAAAAAGAAATTATAGAAAGAGTTGAAGAATTATTAGAAAATAAACTAGTAAATACAAATAAGTTATTAAATTACCCAAAAAATATACTTTCTATTGAAAGAAATAAAATTAATAATATTAAAAATAAAATTAAAGCTTTAGAGAAACTCTATTCTAAAAAAGCAATACCTTCTGATAATACTGTTTATTTAGATAATACTTTATTTATTATAAAATATTTAATTTATAAATTTGAAATTTATGATAAGATTATAGGAAATAGAATTTCTGATTTAAACTTTTTAATCTTTCTAAAGGAGAATAATATTTATTTTATAGATAAAGAACTTATTTGAGATTTATTCATATCACAAAATAACCAATTTACTTTCTTTTATTATGAAAATAAAAGAATAAATACCCTAAAAAATTCTCTATCACATTTTGATGAAGATGAATTAAAAGCAGACCCTAAATTGTTAAAAAAAGATTCTGAATATTTAAAAGAAAAAATTAGAAATAAGTATTCTGCAAAATTTATAGAAAATACTAACAAAAAACTAATTTTAATAACAAAAACTTATTTATCTAGAAAAAAATATTTAATTTTTAATACTGAAACTTATGAAATTGAAGAATACAAATGAGAAACTAAATAATTTTCCACTTGAAAAAAAAGCTCCAATAATAGCAACAACTATTGCTTTTTTCTTAGCTATAATAAAATTTATAGTCTGAATATTATCAGGTTCAGTTTCTTTATTATCTTCAGCTGTGGATAGTTTACTTGATACTTGAGTAAGTATTTTTAACTATTTTGCAATTAAATTTGCTCTTGATCCTGCTGATGAAGAACACAATTATTGACATTGAAAAATTGAAGGAATTGCAGCAACTATTGAATGAACAATAATTACTTTATCTGGACTTTATATAATTTATGCTTCAGTACAAAAGTTTATAAACCCTGAACCAATTGAGTACTTAAATTGGACTTTGATTGTTATGTGAATAAGTATTATAGCAACTTGAATTTTAGTTTATTTTTTGAACTATGTTTATAAAAAAACTTGAAATATTGTAATAAAATGAGATGCACTACATTATAAAACTGATTTATTTACCAATATTGCAGTTATTTGAGTTTTAATATTTCTAAATTTTTTCCCTAGTTTAGTAATAATTGATGCAATAGTTTGATGATTAATCTGATTATATATCATAAAAGAAGCTATTTGATTAATCAAAGAATGAATTGATTTATTACTTGATAAAGTTTTAGAAGAACATAATGAAGTAAAAGAGGTTTTAAAAATCTTTGTAAAAAATAAAACAATTCAAGATTTTCATGATTTTAAAACAAGAGCTGGTTGAAGCCATGATAAATTTGTTGAATTTCATTTTATTCTTCCACCAGAAACAACCATAAAAGAAGCTCATGATATTTGAGATGAAATTGAAGATGAAATCAAAAAAATAAATCCCAAAGCAAATTGGAATTTTGTTTATCATGTTGATCATTTTGATGATAGTAAATTTTCATAATTTACCCATAATATTGCATCTAAATGCAAAAGTGGAATATTTAATTTTTTTGATAATTCTATATAAAAGTTTTTTATTTGCAAAGGGCTAAAGTCCTCTGTTGATAAATTATATTCCATATATAATTTTTCTAACCTACTATCAATAGGTATCATTATATTATCTGAAAAATATTCTAAACCAAAAATATTTCTTGCTCAATAAGAAAACATTTTTACAGCAAAAACAATAGTTTTTGCTTCTTTTTTTTGATTCATAATTTTTGATAAATCAGAAACTAATAATTCCATACCATTTTTTCAATTTATATTTTTATAATAAGATTCATAATTTTCCAAGAATTTATCATAAAACTTTTCTAATTTCAAAATTCTTTTTAATTTAGTTTCTATAAATCTTTTATTATTTTTTGAATTAGCTATAAAATCACTAAAAAAAATATAAATTTCTTCAAAATTATTAAAACTTTTATTTTCTAAAACTTTTGAAAATTCTTCCCAATAATCTTCTCATTTTCAAGAAAGTTGGTAGCAGATTAAAGAATTAGCTACAATCAAAAACAGATAATTTCCATTATCTATTTTTTTACCTTCATATAATCTTTTCAAGGCCAAGAATTGTCTATCTATTTCCTCAAAATAAATAGCATCTTCTATAGTATATTTTTGTAATTTTTTATATAAATTCATTGATTATTTTAAATGTATTTTTCTAATCTTCTTTTAATATTTTATTATAAACTTCTGTATAAATATAATCAACTGTTGAAAAAATTGAATTATGCTCTTTTGAATTAATATCTCAATTATTAAATTTATTCCAATCTATTCTTTCCATCAATAACTTATTTTTCAAAAAGCTATCATTAATAAAATCAAGTTCTGCCCTAATATAAGTTTTATTTTCATCAATATCATCTGAAAATTTATTTATTTTTTTTGATAAAAAAGCTGATAAATATCTATCCAATAAATTTAAAAATTGCTCTTCATTATTTGAAGTTAAAAAAGAAGTAGTTGTAATATAAAAAATACTTTTAAAATAAGGTTGTTCCAATATTGTATTTATCCTCTCATTAAATGAATTTTCTCTAAAAGCATATCATTCTGTATATTCTACAAGATCTCCCCCTCTTTCATATGAAGTAACTTTTTCATCATCATCATTAATAAATATTCTTTCACAAAATTCATCATAAATTCATTTTATTCAAATAGTCATTTTCTGTTAACTTTATATATTAAATTAATAATAGACAGAAAGCTAAAGCATTCTGTTAATTTGTTTGAAAATAACCAATAAATCAACAAGGTTCCCTTTAGGGCCTTGTATACTTTATTTTTAATTTTTCTACAAATATTTTAAACTTTTAGAAACTCATATTCATATACTTTTGGCTGAATTACTTCAGCAAGAATACCTAAGTTATTTCTAAGAATTCAAATAAGTTCTGTATATTTCACATCACTACTTTTACTATTCATTCTACCAGATGCATTTCTCCCTTGAAAATATGCCCTAATATCATAAAAACTAGCATTTACATCTATATCATCTTGTGAATGATAATATTTCCATAATTCACGACCTGCATCAAAAACATCTTTTGCTTCTTTTGAAAAATTTCTAGCTTCTCCATTATATAAATTCAATTCTTTCTCATCATCTAATAATTCTAATTTACTATTTTCCTCTACTTTCAATTTTCAATCAATAAAATCTTTCATAAAGTGACTCTTAAATCTCTCTCCAGCATCCACTTCCTCCTCTGAAAATGGAATCCAATGATTAGTTCAATCTTTTACAGTAATATGATTTTGACTATGAAATAATGCAAAAGCTAAACAGTTATTTTGAAACTCTTCATCTATTTTCCAGTTTTCATTTGGAAATAAAAATTGGTCTCTATCATTAAGCCAAGAACTATCAATACAAAAACGAACTGCAAAATATATCATTCATTGTAAAATATTATTTCTTTTTAAAGAATAGTAATTTACATGTCTTGTTCAAATATTTATAGTATAATCAAGAAATTTATTATTTTGAAAATCTGGAGACGGATTTTGCATAAATCATAGTCATGTTTTTGTTTTATCATCAAATAATTTTATCCATTTATTGATACTTTTAGGAAGATTTCAATAAAAATTTTTATTTCAAATATATTCTCATTTTATATTAAAAACTTCTGCTTCTATTTTTTCTATTTTAATTTTGTTGCTTGTATTCCAAATAGTAAATCAAATAGGAAATTTTCAAGTAACATTATCAAAAGTTGATGCAGGTACAATAAAACCACTTTTATATTCTGCTAGAAAAAAATCTTTAAATTTTTTAAAATTAGAACCATTTACATATTTTAATGTAGAAAACTGTCCTAAAATACAATTTGGTATTTCATCATAAATTCTTGCCATAAAAAGAGCAAAAATTTCATTTGTAGCACTTCATATAATAGATTGAAATTTTTTGTTTGTAATAGATTTAGTAGCAACCCCAGTTTTATTTTTTCATGTTCATGTTACAGTTTTAGATGATGTTGCTTCTGCATAAGGTGGATTAATGTAGATGATGAGTTTTTTACATTTTTCTGGATCAGCTATAATATCTTGCAAACTTTGTGGAAGTTTAGTAAAATCATCATTAAGAAAATCAAACTGGAATACATGATTATCTAAAAGATTAGCACCGTGATCTATACGTTCGTGCATAACATTTACATCAGCTTGATCAAGTGTACTTGCATAAATATTATATTTATTCCTAAGACCTGCAAGTAAATTTCAAGTTCCTGCAGCACAATCCCAAATATAATATTCATCTTGCCAATTTTCTCCAAGATAATCTGTAATATATTTTTGTGAAAGTTCAACCCGCATTTTTGGTGTAAAATATGCTCCTTTACGTTCTCTGATATCTTGTGGAACAAGTAAATCTCTACGTTCAATTATATAATCTCTAAATTGTTTAATTGGTGGACGTTTGTATGATTTCCAAAATCATTGATACACATCTTTATCTCTTATTCCAATTGTTGAATCAAACATTGTATGTAAATATTCTTTTGCAATTTTATATCATTGATTTTCAAAAACAACAAATAAGTTATCTCTTATTGATGAATCATCATCTATTCTTTGAGTTCCTTTATCATCTACAAATAAATCAGCCAGAAAAAAATCATTATCAGAAATATTAGCAGCTTTTAAATCATCCCAATTTATATCTATTATTGGTTTTATCACTTCAAACCAACGAAGATAAATAGGAATAAAATTATTCTTATCAATTTTTATTTTGTTTGATGATGATGACTTAGCTACATTATTTTTTATAAAGTTTTTTAAATCTTTTTCCTGTTCCATATAATTAAAAATATATACATTTTTCTTCATATGTTTTTCTATCCTCTCTCTAATAAGTCAGAACTCTTTTGTACTATGATTACTTGGGGTAACATTCCAATTAAAATCATTAATATAAAAAATATCTTGCACATAATCATAAGGTATAAATGCAAATTTTTTAAAATCAAAAGATCATAAAAATGTTGGTGGAAGAGTTTTGTCAAAGGTACGAGCTTTACCAATAGTAAGTATAAGCTGAACAAACATAGTAATTATATCATAGTCACCTGTTTTAGCTTCTGCCCATAATAACACATTTCTTCAAAAAAGTGAGTCTTGTTTTGGATATACTGTAAAATCAATATTTCATAAAATTTCTGTTGCATCATATACTGAAAACCAATCATTAGCAACTTTATTTTTAAGTTCTTCTTCTCTAATATTATTATATTTCATTTTTTAAATTTAAAATGTATTATTTATTAAATATAGTAAAAAAGTAAATATTTACAACCTATATTTTTATTTAATAATTTTAATAATTATTGTAACTAATTTTATTCAACTTTATTTTCATATTTCATATGCAAAGCAATACTTCACCAAGCTAAAATTAGAAATATTCAGACTAATAATAAACCTATTTTTAAAATATTTTCTGTTTCAATTCAAGATTTAACTAAAAATATAAATAAAATTATTATTACAATTCTTCAAATCCATAATGGGATTTCTCTAAGTATCATTGCAGGGAAAAAATCACTTCATTTTACTTTTATTGTATCCATTAATTTTAAATCAAAAACATGTTCTGAAACCCTATATAAAGGGTTTAAAATAAGTAATATTAAAGTATAAATAATATATCAGAAAATATTAAAATTGAAGGTGAATATTGTTAGATTTACAAAGATTAAAAAAGCAGATAATATAAATATTAAATTATAAACAAAAACATCAAGTAGTTCTTTATTAAAAGAATAAACATAAATATTCATAAATAGTGAAGCCACAATTCATCAAGCATTATAAATCCACATCAAATAAATCATTGCTTTATTTGATTTTGGTAACTTTTTAAAGTTGTTTAAAAAATTCTTTTATCATATGTTTTTTATTTTATAAAATATTATTTCTCATCCAAACAAATAAAACATTCTTCATCTAAACTTTCAAAAAGATTGTAGAAAAAGTCTCTCATTTCCCTACTTTCTCTGATAAATCAACTTTTTTCTTCTTGAAGTCTGTATAAAATATCAAGTTTTGGGTATTTTTTTAAAATATTATTATAATCACTTTTTGTATATAATAAACCTGAAACAAAAGTTGATGATATTTTTTTAATATCTATTTTTTCTTTAATTTCTTTTACAAAATCAGTATAAATTTCTTGGTAGTTTTTTACTGGCAAAAGTGGTAAAAATCTTAATCAAACTTTATAACCTTTTTCAAGCAAAGTATTTATTGCTTTTATTCTAACATCTAAATTAGAAGTTCAATGTTCATATTTTTCAATTAATTCTTGAGGATTTAATGAAAAAGCAAATTCTGTATTTTTTGGAATAAATCATAAATCTAAAATTGATTTTATATTTGCTGATTTTGTTCTAATTTCCATCATAGCAATTCCCTCACCCCCAGCCCCTCTCCTTTGGAGTAGAGGGGAGTTTATATTTTCAAAAAATTCGACAAACTCTCACATAAAACCAGAAATATAATCCATTCATAAAATGTCTGAATAGTCTGAACTATAAAACCAAATTTTATTTTTGTAATTATAATTTTGTTTTAATTTTAATTCATAATCTGAATCATTGAGACCGGTCTCCAAAGAGACCGGTCTCTTTATATATTCAGTTATTTGCTCTTTTATATCTTCATAATTTACAAAATAAACAGGAATATCATTTTTAAATGCTCATTTTAAAAAGCAGTAACTACAATCAAAAATACAATTTAAACTTGTTTTGAAAAAATATGATGTTTTATTATTATGTCCATATCAGTCTGGAGCATCAGTAATTGCATCAGAATTTAATTTAGCCACAATAAAACAATTTTCTATTTTCTGAGAAAATTTTTTATCAAAAAGGTTTTTATAATTATCAATCCAAATAATATCAGAGTTTTTGAATTTTTCTAATATTATTTTTGTTTGCTTATAATCTGATGCTTGCTTTTCTATATATATTATCATTGTTTTTTATTTTAATACAGAAAGCTAAAGCATTCTGTTGATTTATTAGTATTTTTTAAATTTATTTAAAAATTCTTTTTTCCCTAATTCTCTATTTTTTTCAAAAAACTCTTCTAAATTTCAGAGCTCTAAAACTATAAATTTATTTAATAATTTATTTATAATAATATTTTCTGAAAAAGTCCATTCATAAAAATTTAATATTTTATTTTTAACTTTATACTCCCTCTCCTCCAAAGGAGAGGGTTGGGGTGAGGTTTTTTCTAAGTATTTTTCTATTTTTTCTAATAATTCAGAATAATTTATATTTTCAGCTAAATATTTTTTTGCTTTTTCAAAATCAAAATTTTTAGTTTCTTCTCAAATTCTATCAACAGGTATTTTTAAAATAATTCTAGGGATATCAAATTTATTACAAACCATCTCAAATCAGTAACTTTCCATATCTACAAATTTTTCTCACTCTAAGAAATTAGAATCAAAAACTATTTTTTCTGAACAAGCTATACTTTTTATTTTAGCAAATTCTAAAAAAACTGGAGAAATTAATTCTTTATTATTTGAAATATTTTTTATTCCTGAAATTTGAATTAATTTTTCTACTCCTTTCTCCCTTGGGGGGAAAGGCTGGGATAGGGGGCTATATCAACAAACTCAAATATTTACAATAAAATCAAATTTATGTTCAAATAAATATAATCATAAATTCATAATAGTTTTATAATTTCACATTCAACACACAAAAAAAGATATTTCTACATCATTAGAAATATTTAATTTTTTAATTTCTTGTTTTATTATTTTTAATTCAGCAGATAATGCTGAAACAAAAAGAATCTTCAAAGGGCTGAAGTCCTCTGTTGACAAACTGTTTTTACTTTTATTATTTACCATGTTTTTCTACAAATTCTTTAAATAAATCCCCTTTTTCTATAAAGCTTTTCCATAAACTAAAACTTTGAGCAGCTGAAGATAAAATACAAAATTCTCCTTTTTTTGTATTTTTATATCAAAATTTCACTGCTTCCTCCATTGATTTAGTTTCTAAAATATTAGGATTATAATTTCAAAAATATTTTTTTATTTCATCACCTGAATCTGGAAATAATACAATATTTTCAATATTATATTTAACTAGACTATTAATTAATTTTGTATAATCCACTCAAGTTGAAACTCCTCATAAAAATATTGTTCCTATTTTTTTTCAGAAAGTTTCTATTGCTGCAATTGTACTTTCTTGAGTTACAGCTATTGAATCATTAATGAAAGTTATTCCTTTATAGGTTCAAATATTTTCTTGTCTATGAGCTAAACCAGTAAATTCTGATAAAACTTTTTTAATCTTCTCAATAATATTGTGTTCATCCCCTTTTGAAGAAAAGGGGATTATAGGGGAATCTTTAAAAATTCCAATTTTATCCAAAATTCAAATAATTCCAGAAATATTTTTTCTATTATGTTCTCATTGTAAAGCAATTCTTTCATCTTTTAAAATTTCTTTTTTTCAAATATAAAAAGCCTTATTTTTATAAGAATATTTTCAATCTAAACCAAAATAATCTAGCCCTTGTAGGGTATGTAGATCTGCATACCCTACATTTTTAAGTTCACTTGAAACTAATTTATAATTTGCATTCTTAAAAATATTAAATTTAGCATTTTCATAATTTTTTCTTCAATTATGCCAATCTAAATGACAATCATAAATATTATTTAATAATCACACAAAAATATTTAATTCTAATCATTCAAGCATATAACTTGATAATTCATAAACTAAATAATCATATTTTTCTCAAGAAATAATATCTACTTCATCAAGTACAGAATTTCAAATATTTCATACTAATTTCACTTTATATCATAATTCTTTTAAAATTTCATAAAGCAAAGTTGAAGATGTAGATTTCCCTTTTGTTCAAGTTATTCATATAATTTTTCAATCAAAATTATCAGCTAGAATTTCAGCTTGGGAAGTTAATTTTTTACTAACTTTTAATAATTCAGGATTATTATATGGACTAATTCAAGGACTTTTAAAAATCACATCAAAACTATCTAAATTATCTAAATAATCATCTGATATAGATTTATCTAAAATTTTATAATCATTTATTCAAAGTTTTTTTAAAAACCTTTCTGTTGATTTTCATTCTTTTCAATAACCTAAAATAGCTATTTTTTTTCAATTTAATTCTTTAATTTTCATAATTTTATTATTATTCATATTACCCCCTCTCCTCCAAAGGAGAGGGTTGGGGTGAGGTTACATTTCTTTTAAAAATATTTTACTAGCATTTATAACATTTTTAAATCTGTCTGCTTGTAATTTAACTCAACCAAAATATCTTGTAACAACTAAAACAATATTTAGTGCATTTTCTCTTTGCAACTCTCTCAAAACACAATTCCCTGCTCAAGTTTCTCAATCATCATTTTTTGATTCTAAAATACTTCAATTTTCCTGTTCAATTCTGAAAGCATAAGTATTGTGAGTTGCTTTTCTGAAATATTTATCTTTCAAAATTTCTTTTATAAAAGCCTCTACTTCCTTTTTATCTTTCACAAAACCTCAAACAACTGTATATTTTGAACCTCTATCAATAATCACATTTTGTATAATTTTTCTTCTAAAATCTGGTTTTTTAGAATCTCATAAATTTAGGGATAATTTAGTAGTCATAATTTTTTAATTAATATCCCCTCTCCTCCAAAGGAGAGGGCTAGGGTGAGGTTATAAATCAATTTCAAACCTTTTTTCTTTTCAGTCAATAATATTTCAAACTGTACTTAAAATATCTTCCATTTTTGTTTCTGGATATTTATTTCACAGTTCTATTTTATCTTTATGAAAGCCTGTGTCAATAATTTTTGGATTAATTATAAATACTTTTTTTCATTCCTGTTTTAATCAACCTGCAAATCCTCTTAATCAAAATTTTGATGCTTGATAAACACTTGCTCACCTCATAAATTTTTTAGAAATTATACTTCAAATAAAAATTATTTTAGTAGTTTTTAAAATCCCCCAAGAGGACTTCTTTCAGGGCGTATTTTTCTCTAGTAATTTTAATAATCTAATATTTGCTAATAAATTAACACTAATAATATTTTCGTATTTTTCTAAATCTATATCTTCAAAATTTCAAAATTCTCAAATTCCAGCATTTAAAATCAATACATCAAAAATGTATTTTTGTTCAACTATATTTTTACAAAAATATTCAATTTCTGTTCTTTTAGATAAATCTATTTTATAACTTTCTATTTTATTATTTTTTGCCTTATTTCTTGAAATTCAAATTATATTATTTTTTTCTACTAAAGAATCTCATAAGCTCTCTCAAACTCATGAAGAAATTCAGGTTATTAGGATGTTATTTTTATTACACATTTTTTAAAATTAGATTAATTTCTTTAATATATTCTTTTTGTTTTTTTTCTAAAAAATCTTCTTTTTCTCAATTAAAACTGTGAACAATATTATTTCTTAATTTATGTAATTCCCAAATTTTATTTAAATTCAAAATTTCTTTTGGTTCTTTTTTTAAGATATTTCAAAAACTTCAAAAATATCACAATTCAAGTAGTATTTTATGATAAAGTTTATCAAAATCAATAATTTTTTCTTTATTTGAAGAAGACTTTTTTATTTTATTAAAAAATCTAGTAATTTCTTTTTTAGAATTAGCAGATAATTTTTTCTTTTTATTTCTAAAAATAAATAAAATTACTATTGCTAAAATTATAAATATTATGAAATATAGCATATTTTTATATTAAAAACTAAATATTCAACAGAGGGCTTCAGCCCTTTGTACACTTTTTAAATCATTTGTCATAAAGTAAATCAAACTACAATTCCTGCAGTTTCTGTTCTCAAAATTCTATTTCATAAGTGAATTCTAGAAAATTTATTTTCTTCAAAATTTTCTATTTCAGTTTCTGAAAAACCTCATTCTGGTCAGATGAAAATATTCAAAGGGCTAAAGCCCTCTGTTGACAAACTGTTAATAAATTTTGATAAATTTTGTGAATTATTATTTTTTGTATGAAGAAATAAAGATTCACCTTGTAGGGTATGCAGGCCTGCATACCCTACTAAAATCTCAAAATCAGGAACAAAACTTCTTCAACTTTGTTCAACTGCCTCAACAATTATTTTTTTCAATCTTTCCAACTTTTTATCAGAAATAACCATTTTTTGACTCCTTTCACTTCTATAAAAAACAAATTTTCTGTAACCTATCTCAACTCACTTCTGTAAAATATATTCTATTTTTTCCATTTTATTTGGCATAGCCTGAAAAATATTTAATTCAAAACTAAGTTCTGTTTCTTTTTCTATCTCTTCTACAAATTTTAATTCTATATTTTTCTTATTTATCCCAACAATTTCAAAAACAAAATCAATATTTTTCACTCAATCAAAAAATATAATTTGTTCTCAAACTCTAACTCTCAAAACTTTTATTAACTGATGAAAAATCTCTTTATCATCTAAAATAAAAATTTCTTTTTTCTCAAAATTTGGTATGTAAAATCTTTGCATATTTATTTTTATAAAATTTAAAATACCTACTATTTCTCAAAAACTCCCCTACTAAATTTTTCAAAATCAGAATTTATTTTTTGAGTTTTGTTAAATTCAGAATATTCTCAAAAAGCTTTTTCTTCTGCTTGTATTTTAGAAATATTTCAGTTTCAATCAAGAATTTTAAAATTATTAAATTCTAAAAATAAATTTACTGATTTTGCAAGTGCTTGCATTGTGAGTTTATTTTGCTATTCAATTTGATTTTCAATATAATCAAAATAGGCTCAAATAGTTCTTTCTAATTTTTTTATTTCTTTCTCTTCTAAATAATTTTTTGCAATATTTGTGTCTGATTTCAAAATTCTTCCATCTGGTGCATTCTTCCAAGTTTGCAACCCTATATTTTTTTTATTTTTATCAACTCTATCATAAATAATTTCTGCTGCTGTATTTCCAGTAATTGCAAAATGGAACTTATTTTGAACTGTAGCATAGAAATTTTTTGTAGTTTCTGAAAGTGGATTATAGTCAATAGAACATTCAGCAAAAATATCTGTAATTTGTAAATAAATTCTTCTTTCACTTGTTCTTATACTCCTCACCCTTTCAAGCAATTCCCTAAAATAATCTTTTCAAAAATTATCTCAATTTTTTAATCTTTCATCATCCATCACAAATCATTTTATAATAAAATCTTGTAAAACTTTATTACTCCAAATTCTGAATTGAGTTGCTTTTTTTGAATTTACTCTATATCAAATAGCAATAATTGCATCTAAATTATAAAATTTAGTTTGTCTCTTTATCTCTCTATTTCACTCTTTTTGAACTATCAAGAAATCCTTGACAGTTCATTTTTCAGACAATTCATCAGTTTCAAAACAATTATTTAAATGTAAACTAATATTTTGTTTAGAAGTTTCAAATAATTCTCACATTTGTTTTTGAGAAAGCCAAATAGTTTCATTTTTAAATAAAACATTTAATTTAATTTCTCAAGAATCTGATTTATATAAAACTATTTCTCAATTATCCATAATTTATTTTTCTAAAAAATTAAATTTGCTTTTTTGTGTAAAATCATATATAATACTTTTGTCTATATGACTTCAATAAGTATTCCAATGACACAGATGAAAGACTCTGCAAGGAATACTTTTTTTATTTATTATAAATAATTTACATTTTTTTCAAAGTATTCAATGTTAAGTTGTAAAAAATAGTCAGGTTGTGTAGAAAGAGATTATGAGTAAAATTCATAAAATTTGAAAGAATCAACTTTAAATCATAACCTCTTTCCAATGCACAAACTGACTAAAATTACTCC
>Ga0256827_10001692_pt1 | contig 14187 bp, 15 predicted proteins | sample CV84metaG_FD_185977 | JGI IMG/M metagenome (GOLD analysis project Ga0256827, IMG submission 185977) | Hydrothermal vent microbial communities from East Pacific Rise, Pacific Ocean - CV84 | ecosystem: Environmental > Aquatic > Marine > Hydrothermal vents | place: Pacific Ocean: East Pacific Rise... | reverse complement strand
AGATGCTCTATATCTTCTTTCTCCGGATATTAATTGGTATTTTTTATCGTGTATTTTTCTTACTGTAATAGGTTGTATTATACCTAATTCTTTTATAGACTGAGCTAATTCGTTAAGAGCATCTTCGTCAAATTCTGTTCTTGGTTGAAATGGATTAATCTCAATATATTTGATATATATCTCATCATTACTAGACACACCTTGTTTTATATTATTTTCAGTGTCATCAATAAGAGCACCTAATCCTTTACCTAAAGCTTTTCTTTTTGCTGCTGACATTTATTTTATTTTTTTACTTTCAGAATCTATTTTTGTTAAATTATTTTTTTGAAGAATTTCTCTAGCTAAATTCAGGTAATTTGTAGAACCGTTAGATGTTGCATCGTATAAAACAATAGGTTTCCCATAACTTGGAGCTTCGCCTAGTTTAACGTTTCTTTGTATTTTTGTTTTAAATACCATATCTTCAAAATGACGTTGAACTTCTTCAACTACTTGATTTGATAAACGTAATCTTGCATCAAACATTGTACATAAAAACCCTTCAATCTCTAATTTTGTATTTAATCTATTTTTTATAATTTTTATTGTATTTAATAATTTACCTAACCCTTCTAATGCAAAATACTCTGTTTGCACAGGAATGATAACGGAATTTGCAGCGGTTAGTGCATTTACGGTTATTAATCCTAATGAAGGAGAACAGTCTATTAATACAAAATCATAAGCAGATTTTACTTTGTTTAATACCGATAGCATAACCTTTTCTCTGTTTGGTAATTCCAACATTTCAATTTCAGCTCCGACTAAGTTTATGTTTGATGGTAAAATATCTAAGCCTTCTATTTCTGTAGATAGTACGCTGTCTGAGGGGTTTACATCGTTTATTAAACATTCGTATAACCCAACTTTTATATTGTTTACATCAAATCCAAATCCGGAAGATGCATTACCCTGAGGGTCAGCATCAACTAGTAATACTTTGTATTCGAGTACAGCTAAACTTGCAGCAAGATTTATTGCAGAGGTTGTTTTGCCAACTCCTCCTTTTTGGTTTGCTAATGCTATAATTTTTGCCATATTAATTTAATTTTATGCTAAGTAAAGTAATGTAAAAATACCTAGTTATTAACTTTGTGCAATTTAGTAAAAATAATTAATATTAAATTATTCAAACAACTTTGAATATCCTTTTTTTTAAGTGAAAATTAGGTCATATCCTTTGTAATCTTTATTTTAAGTTGTTGATAATTTATTTTCTTATGTGTTAATTTTATTTAATCTTTAAGATTTTTGTGAAGATTAATTACATATTATATAGAGGTAGATAATTTTTATATATTTTTATTTTTTATTTAATTTTGTATATTAGCAAAAAATATAAAAATATGCAGTCTATATCATTAGAGAAAACACAAGATACTCCCGGTATTATCTTAGATAAAGAAGAGGGAGTTTTTAGTTTTTCGGGGATATCAATACCTGAAAATACAAAAGATTTTTATAAGCCTATATTTGAGTGGATTGATAATTATATACAAGCCCCTAATGAAGAGACTGTTGTTAGCTTTAAGATGGTTTATTTTAATACGTCTTCAACAAAGTCTATTCTTGATATTTTATTAAGATTTAGGGGGTTAATAAAAGATGGAAAGATGGTTATTGTTAATTGGTATTTTCAAGAAGAGGATGAAGATATGTATGAGGCAGGGGTTGGATTTTCTAAAATGACACATATTCCATTTAATTATATAAAAATGGAGTAATTTATTCTCGTATTATTTTTATTCTGTTTAAGTTGTCTATTTTTATAATTCCTGATGGTTTTGATTTTGTAGTATCGTTTTGTCTGTATTTTACAACATAATCTACATTTTTAATGATATTATTATCAATCTCACTAAAAATAGCAGGAGTTTTTGTTTCACTAATATTGGCAGAGGTTGACACAATAGGTTTTTTAAACCTTTGAATTAGAGTATTTGTAAATTTCTCCTTTGTTATTCTTACTCCAACACTATCATCTTGTTTATTAATTATGTTGTCAGCTATAAATTTAATGTCATTAAGTATAATGGTAAGAGGTTTGTCAGATAACTCTATTAAATCAAAAGCAACATCTGATATATTATTTGCATAGCGACTTAATCTGTTAACAGAGTCCATTAAAATAATAAGAGCTTTATTGTCGTTTCGTTTTTTTATATCGTATATTTTCTTTACAGCTTCAGGGTTTGTTGCATCACAACCTAATCCCCATATTGTATCTGTAGGGTATAGTATAATGCCTCCGGAGCGTAATGTTTCAAGGGCTTTTATTATGTCGTCATGCATATAATAACTATTAAATGAGTGTATTAATAAGTTTATATTTAGACTAATAGGTTTTCTTATAATATTTATAAGCTCAAACCTATTAGTCTTTTTGTTAATTATATTTGTTGTTATACTGCTAAATCATATTCTCTTAAAGCATTATTTAATGATGTTTTTTTATCGGTGCTTTCTTTACGGGTACCTATTATTAAGGCACAAGGAACGTTAAATTCGCCACTATTAAATTTTTTAGAGTATGAACCTGGTATAACAACAGAGCGAGGTGGAACATAACCTTTGTATTCTACAGGGGTATCTCCAGAAACATCTATGATTTTAGTTGATTTTGTAATAACAACATTTGCACCAAGTACGGCTTCTTTTCCAATGTGAGCACCCTCTACTACAATACATCTGGAGCCAATAAAACAGTTGTCTTCAATAATTACAGGAGCTGCCTGTACCGGCTCTAATACACCACCAATACCAACACCACCACTAAGATGAACATTTTTACCTATTTGAGCACAAGAGCCTACTGTAGCCCAAGTATCTACCATAGTACCGCTATCTACGTATGCTCCGATATTAACATAAGATGGCATCATTATTACACCGGGGGCTAAGTATGAGCCATACCTAGCTATAGCGTGAGGAACAACTCTTACATCTTTTTCAACATAACCTTTTTTTAGTGCTATTTTATCGTGAAATTCAAAAGGACCAACCTCTATCTTTTCCATTTTATTTATAGGAAAATATAAGATAACGGCTTTTTTCACCCATTCGTTAACTTGCCAGCCATCTTCAATAGGCTCTGCTGTTCTTAATTCTCCTTTGTCTAGTAATTCTATAACTTGTTTGATAGTGTTTTGAGTACTTTCATCTTTGAGTAGTTCTCTATTGTCCCAAGCTTTTTCAATAATTGATTGTAATTCTTTCATATATCTTTTTATTTGTGAATTATTACCTATTTAAACAAATGAAATAAATTTATTGTTTTGAAATATACTGCAAAACTAGTTAAAAAAATATTTATATTTAAGATGTTGCTATATGAATAAAATTAAATTAGTGTTATTTTGTAAATATGTTTTGCTGTTTTATTATTTTTGATTAATTTGTTTTCGATAAAACCTACAATTATGAGTGATTTTAAACAAGAAGATAATAATTCATATTTAATATTTAAAATAGAATTAGAAGAATTTGCAGTTAGTACAAGTAAGGTTCAGCGTATATTAGAGATGCAACCTTTAACTATTATACCTAAAGCTCCTATTTATATGAAGGGGGTTGTTAATTTAATGGGTAAGGTGTTGCCGGCTATTGATGCTAGGTTAAAGATGGGATTGCAAGAAAAAGAGTACGATAATAATACCTGTATTGTTGTGTTAGAGATAGAGAAAGATGGTGTTTTAATAGAAACGGGTGTTATTGTAGATTCAGTTCAAAGTGTAGTGGAATTTCAGAAAGAGGAGATTAAAGGGCCATTAACTGTTGGTGTTGATGCTAATGCTGATTTTATTGAGGGTATGGTACAACAAGATGATAAATTTATTATAATATTAGATGTAGATAGTATATTCTCTATTGAGGAGGTTATAACTTTACAGCAGTTTATAGAAATAGAAGAGACAGTTGAGGATGATGATTAGAAAACAACTATTTTGTATATAGATTAATTAGGGAGTTTGGTTTTAAGTGTTTATGGGCGGTTAGTAGAATATATGAACATATCCTCCTACTTTAAAGCTACGACCATCCCACCCCTCAGCAGTAATAGCATAATAATATACTCCTGGTTTAGCTTTTGTTCCTACTCTTGTGGTGCCGTCCCACCCTGGTTTATCTTTACCTCGTTCTTGCCAATTGCCGGTATTATCTTCGTATTCGTATATCTTGTTTCCCCATCTGTTATATATTTTTATTGAGAAGTATTTTATTGATTTTACAGGAGCTTCATCACCTGTCTTCATAAAATAAAAATAATTATTGTTGGCAGAGTTTGGTGTAAATACATTAGGTAATTGTAGATAATGGTTTGGAAATTGAGTGGTGTCTACTATTATAAAGTTTACTTTACGCATGGTGTCTAAGCATCTTTCACCATAGTTATTATACTCGGGACCCCAAATAGATAATTTAACATCGTAACCTTCTGGAGATGTTTGAAAATCGGAATGTTTTACAGGATGCTGATAATAAATAGAGTCTAAAGGCTCAAAATTATCAGATATGAGCAGAGTTGTATCTGAATAATCTTTTCTCCAATCTATATGGTTATAAAAAACCCATTCAAAAAGATTACCATTTTTAGATTCATTGAAGAACATTACTCCATGAGGTGCTTCTATATTTATTGCAGTGTCGTTAGATGGTTTATTATTTTCTGATTCTATTCCGTGAATAGCGCTAAAGTCAGATTTAACAGCTCTTAATATTGGATATCCTTTATTGTCAAGTTTTGTTTCGTCAATATGTATAGACCTTACTCTGTTGTATCCATAATAATCTATACCAAATGCTAGGTATGTAGTTGGCTCTACGGGTGCTGGTAAGCTAACTTTGGCTCTATATCCGGTATCAACATTTGTTTGAGGGTCCATTACCCATTTAATATCTACTTTATTTGCTATTTTAACAGGTATTTTGTTAGGTGTTGATAAATCATAATAAATAAAAGTATCTTGAAATGTTGTATCTGCAAATAGTTCTATTTTTTTACAGGAAGAAGATGTTATTGTTATTGAGTTTATGAAAAAATCTTGATACCAAACCCATACAGTAAATGTAGTGTCTATCTTTTTATTATTATATATATGAACTTTATAACCATTTTCATAATCGTTCATATCTTCACCGGGTTTTGTACCATAAAATATAGTATCGGCTCTTTTTGATGAAACAATCCTAAAGGGAGTATCAAAATCATTTTTATTTTTATTGAATTTAGACCATTCAAAGTTTAAAGAATCAATATTATTAAAGTTTGCAAAAAGTGTAATTGTGCTTTTGTTGTTTTCGCCTTTGTAAATAATAAAAATACTATCTTGAATAGAAGTATTACTGTATCTGGTGGAGTCTAATCTTTCAGCTTCAAAAACTTTTATTTGAGCATTTGATATATTTTGATAAAATATAAATAAAATAAGTGTTATTATAGATGTTGATATTTTCATTTATTATTTCTTTAAATATATAACTTTAAAATAGTTGATATATTACATTTATTTATATTTCAATTTAAATATAAGTATTGTGAAGGTAAATGCAAATGTTATAATATTTGCAAATATAATTGGGAAATCTAAAGTAAATATACCGTAAATTAGCCAGAATATTACTCCTAAATTAAATATTACATACATTCCGAGTGATATATCTTTAGTGTTTTTGCTGGCTATAACTTTTATAGCTTGAGGTACAAATGCAATAGTTGTTAATATTGCAGCAGTAAACCCAATCATTGTTGTAAATTCCATATTATTTAATTTAAATCGTTTTTCTCCATTCCTTCTAAATGCAAATTGAGTGATACTACAGATATTTGAATTTCCCATATAGATAATGCTAATGACATAATCATACAAAGTAATGATAATACAAAATTAATTTCACCTATTGATGCAAGGTCGAAAAATATAAATAACATAGACCCCATACTTAAAAAAAGACTTGTAACACCTAATATTTGCATTAACCGTATTAGGTTTAGTCGTTTTCTTAGGTTTTTTATTTGGTCTATAATTACATTTGTTTTGTTTTTATTATACTCTGCATATAAGTTTCTAATTATTTGAGCATAAGCTAAAAACCTATTTGTATATGCTAATAAAATTAACGATACTGCAGAAAATAATAAGGCAGGTGTTGTTAAAGATAAATTTAGCATTTGTTGTTTATTTATTTAAAGAGTTTAATATTTCTTTAACTTTTTGTGCAATTATTCTACCTTCAGCTTTACCACTTAATTTTTTTGATGCAACACCCATAACTTTACCCATATCTTTAGGCTCGGTAACACCTAAATCAGAGATAATGCTTTCTATTACAATTGCTATTTCGTCTTCAGATAGTTGTTTAGGTAAGTATTTTTCTATTATTAGAGCTTCTGCTATCTCTTTTTCAAAAAGTTCCGGTCTGTTATTTGATTTGTATAACTCAGCAGAGTCTTTTCTTTGCTTTACCAATTTTTGAATTATTTTAAGTTCAGAGTCTTCTGTTAACTCTCCGGAGTTACCTTTCTCTGTTTTAGCAGTAAGAAAAGCTGCTTTTATTGCCCTTAAGGCTTCAAGTTTGCTTTTTTCTTTATTTCTCATTGCCTCTTTAATGTCGTTGTTTATTTGTGTAAATAGACTCATAACTATTGATTATTTAAATTTTTCTCGAAAGATAATATTTTTGATTGTAATTTTTTTACTGTTTCGGCTTTTGTTCTTTCTAAAAACGGTATTTTTTTAAATGTTCTCACATAATTAGGATAATTATTTGGAATAATCTTAAAATCCGGCATTAGTAAAACGAGTGCATTTATTGTATTCTCATTATTTCCTGAGTAATAATAATCTACTTTTTGAGCTTTGCCATTTTTAATATTCCATTCTGAATAATTCCAATATTGTGTAGTGTCTTTATTTTGATTTGTTGTTGAGAATTCTGCTATAAAATAGTTAGCTTCTAGTGGTATTGGTTTTTTTATTATTTGTAGGTTATTATCTAATAATATATTTTCAAATTTTTTATTTGCTATTGATTTAGTATTTATACTATAAAAATAATATATTTTGCAGTATGTAAAGTTCTTTTCAAAAGCATCAATAATCTCATTGTTAGCAACATCTCTGTATTTAATTATTTTATTCATTAACGCTGTATCTCCTTTGTTTTTTAGGTATCTAATAGTGTTGTTGTTTGTTTTTAATCTAACAAGCAATGCTCCACTAGACAGGTTGTTGAAAATATTTATTGGTGATTGTGCTTGATTATTTAGTGTTAATATTAGAAATAAGATGAGAATTTTATACATAAAATATTAAAATTGAAAATATATAAAAGGTTGTATCTCTGATGAAGTAAATAGTGTTAATGTTATTATCGTAATTAAGGTTATTGCTATTTTTACGACTAATGGAGTGTCGATAAATTTGCCTTTATACCAGTTTTTAAAAGATTTAGGTAGCCAATGTATAATAAAAGCTATAAAAATTAAACTTATTACAATATGATATGCTTTAATAATTTCTAATGTAAGTTCGCCATGGAAATTTGTAAAAATTTGTAAAAACATATTCTTTACAATTGTAACATTTTCAGCTCTGAATATAATCCAAGCAAATGTAACTAAATGAAATGTTAAGAATATTTTTAATATTTTTAGATTTGATTTTTTTGTAGGTGTTATTTTTGACCATATTTTGTGAATAGATAAAAAAGCTCCGTGTAATGCTCCCCAAATAATAAACCGCAGACTTGCTCCATGCCAGAGTCCACCTAGTAACATTGTTATAAATAGGTTTATATATGTTCGTACTTTACCCTTTTTATTTCCACCTAATGGTATGTATAGGTAATCTTTTAACCAAGAAGATAAAGATATATGCCATCTTCTCCAAAAGTCTGTAATGTTTGATGCACTATAAGGAGAGTTGAAATTTACAGGTAGGCGAAATCCCATCCATAATGCTAACCCTATAGCAATATCTGTATAGCCTGAAAAATCGCAATATATCTGTATGGAATATCCATAAATTGCGAGTAAATTTTCTAACCCAGAATAACTTAAAGGACTGTCAAATACTCTGTCAACAAAGTTTATTGATATGTAATCTGCAATTATAACTTTTTTAATAAGTCCGTTTAAGATTAAAAATAATGCTTGAGATGCTTCATCTTTATGTACTTTGTATTTAGAATACATTTGGGGTACAAATGATGAAGCTCTAACAATAGGTCCGGCTATTAGTTGAGGAAAGAATGATACATAGAAGCCAAAATCTAATATATTTCTTATTGGTTTAACATTGTTGCGATATAAATCAACTATGTAGCTTATTATTTGAAAAGTATAAAAAGATATTCCAACAGGAAGTAGTATTTGTGAAGCATCAAAATGGGTGTTTGATATGTTATTTATACTGGAAATAATCCAATCGTGAACCTCTATTTTTGTTCCAAATAAATTGTTTGTTAGTTCAATAAAGAAGTAAGTGTATTTAAAATATATAAGCCAGATTAAATTATAAATAACAGATATTACAACCCATCTTTTTTTATGTTTGGTAATTTTTGTTTTATATAATTTATTGCCAATAAAAAAATTGACTATTACAGATAATAGAAGTAAAATAAAGAAAAAGCCACTTGATTTGTAATAAAAAAATATACTAACAACAAATAGCCATGTGTTACGCCAAAAAGTTTTTTTATAAATAACAGTAAATACTGTGTAAACTATTAATAAAAAAATCCAAAAAGCAGGACGAGTAAATAGTAGTGGGTTTTGCTTATTATATAAAAAATAATCTATCACTTATTTTTATTATTAATAAAATTTTAGTGTAAATATAATAAGTTTTATTTCTTAGCTTATGCTATTTTTAGTTTTTTAATATCAGTTTTGTTAAGTTTTTCTGTGGCATATTCTACCGTAACTCTAAGTTTTTTTGTGTTGGTAGATGGTAATTCAAACATTGCATCATTAATAATAGCTTCGCATATTGAACGTAATCCTCTAGCTCCTAGCTTGTAATCTAATGCTTTGTCAACAATAAATTCAAAAGTATCTTCATCAAAAGATAACTCTATTCCATCTATTTCAAATAGTTTAATGTATTGTTTTATTATGGAATTTTTAGGTTCAGTTAGAATGCTTCTTAATGTCTCTCTATTTAGAGGTGTTAGGTATGTTAATACAGGTAACCGACCAATAATTTCAGGGATTAATCCAAAACTTTTCAGGTCTTGTGGTGCAATGTATTGTAACATGTTTTTCTTATCGATAGCTTGGCGTTCATCAGATGCTCCAAATCCTACAATTTGTGTATTTAATCTTTGTGATATTTTACGTTCTATACCATCAAAAGCTCCACCACAAATAAAAAGAACATTTTTTGTGTTTACAGGAATCATTTTTTGGTCAGGGTGTTTTCTACCACCTTGTGGAGGTACGTTTATAATAGAGCCTTCAAGAAGCTTTAATAACCCTTGTTGAACACCTTCTCCAGAGACATCTCTTGTTATAGATGGGTTATCTCCTTTTCTGGCAATTTTATCAATTTCATCAATAAAGATAATTCCTTTCTCAGCAGAGTCTACATTGTAATCTGCTGCTTGTAAGAGTCTTGTTAAGATGCTTTCAATATCTTCACCAACGTAACCAGCTTCTGTTAGAACAGTAGCATCAACAATGGTAAATGGTATATGTAACATTTTGGCAATAGTACGGGCAAGTAATGTTTTTCCTGTTCCTGTTTCTCCAACTAATATAATGTTAGATTTTTCAATTTCAACATCATTTTCGTCAGCTTTATTGTCTTGAGTTAATCTCTTATAATGATTGTAAACAGCAACAGATAAATATTTTTTGGCTTCGTCTTGACCAATTATATATTGGTCTAAAAAGCTTTTAATCTCTTTTGGCTTTAGTAATTCGATGCTATTTAGGTCAATTTTTTTTAATTTGTTTATCTCTTCATCAATTATTTCGTGAGCTTGATTTATACAAGCATCACATATATGACCATTTATACCAGCTATAAGTATATTAACATCTTTTTTTGTTCTTCCACAAAAAGAACATTTATCTGTTTTTGTTGCCATTCGTTATTTTGTTTTTTTTCTTTCTAAAATTTCATCAATCATGCCATATTCTTTAGCTTCTTTAGCTGTCATCCAATAGTCGCGGTCAGAATCTTTTTCAATCTTTTTGATGCTGTTGTTAGAGTGTTTGGCAATTATCTCGTAAAGTTCATTTTTTAATTTTTTAATTTCACGAGCTGTTATTTCTATATCAGAAGCTTGTCCTTGAGCTCCACCCATTGGTTGATGTATCATTACTCTTGAATGAGGTAAGGCTGAGCGTTTTCCTGTTGTTCCTGCAGTTAATAAAACAGCTCCCATAGATGCTGCCATTCCTGTACATATTGTATTTATGTCCGGCATAATGTATTGCATTGTGTCGTATATTCCTAATCCAGCGTAAACTGAACCTCCGGGAGTGTTAAAGTATATTGATATATCTTTTTCTGCATCTGTTGATTCTAAAAATAGAAGTTGAGCTTGAATTATATTAGCAACATCATCATCGATAGGAACACCTAAAAATATAACACGATCCATCATGAGACGTGAGAAAACATCCATTGTTGCTATATTTAATTGACGTTCTTCAATAATATTTGGAGTTATATAACTACTTTGTATTTTTGAATATTGGTCGTATAATGTACTACTAATTCCAGCATGCTTAGTTGCGTATTTTCTAAATTCGTCTTTAGGAAACATAATTTTTATTTTTTAAATAAATCATTAAACTCGTCGTATGTTACTTGTTTAGGTTCTAATTTAACAGCTTCTTTTATATATTTAATAATTTCTTCATCATATAAACGATCTATTATTTTTTGTTTTTCCTCATTATTTTCAATCATCTGCTTAGCATAAGCTTCTAGTTGATCTTCAGGAAAATCCATTAAACCATATTGTTGAAACTGCATTAGAACAGTTTTTTTTGCTGAATCAAGTATTTTTTGTTCATCAATTTTTATTTCCTGTTCTTCGGCAATTTTATTTTTTATTAACTGCCAAGTTAAATCTTTTTGTATGTTAGTGTAGTCTTTTTCTAAAGATTCCTCTGTTAACTCTTTATTAGTAGATAATAGCCATCTTTTTAAGAATGCATCAGGTAGAGTTATTTTTATTTTACTTGTAAGTTTATCTTTTGTATCTAATAGTAGTTTGTAATCGCTAGATGGTTTAAAGCTGTTTTTTATCTCTTCAGCTATTTTTTCTTTAAACTCTTCTTCTGTTTTAATATCATCTTTAGGGTAAACTTTTTTGAATAAGTCTTGATTGACTTCTGCCGGTATGTGGCGAGAAATACTCTTTACTGTAAATCTAAAGTTTCCGGTAAGTTTTTCTGCAGCGTCTTTATCTATATGCAACATTGCAGATAGGTCTGTGATATTTGTAAAAGCTTTTTTTATGTCAAAATCTATGATGTCATCTTTTTTAGCATTTAAAACTAAAGCTCTTATTGATTCTTCATTAACTTTATCAACGGCAAATAGAGCATCTTCATAAGTTGCACCATTTTCAATAATATTGTTTTGTTCGTTTAATTGTTCGAATTTTCCTTTTACCAGGTCTTTTTCTTGAACAGTGTCAGCTTCTTCGTTATTACCGTATTGGCTTTTGTAATTGTCTATTGTTTGTTGAATCATATCCTCAGTAGGATTTATTTCGTAAAAGGGTAATTTATCTCTTTTAGACAATTTCAATTCAAATTCAGATGCAAATGCAATATCAAAAGCAAACGTAAAGTCTTCTTTATTAGATAAATCTACGTCTGACTTTACATTAGTGCTAATAAGAGGTTCTCCAAGTATATTTAATTTCTCATCTACTAAATATTTATTTAGATTCTCAGCAATTATTTTATTTACTTTATCTAATAATACGGACTCACCATACATTTTTTTTATGAGACCCATTGGTACTTTACCTGGTCTAAAACCTTTAATGGTAGCTTTTTTACGATAATCTTTTAGTGTTTCGTTTACACTGTCGTTATAGTCAGCTTTTTTAACTTCTATTTTAATAACGGCATTTAAATCATCAATGTTTTCTCTTGTAATATTCATCTGCTTAAATATTAATTAAGTTTGATATTTTTGTTTGTACTTAAATTCCTATTTAGGAATGTTGGTTTTTTTAAAAAAACCGCCAAACGATTTTCCGAATGGCGGTTAATATCAATTTTGTATTTGGTGCGGATGAAGGGACTCGAACCCCCACGCCTCGCGGCACTAGATCCTAAGTCTAGCTCGGCTACCAATTACGACACATCCGCATAAAAATTGGTGGTGCAAATATACTTATATTTTTTTTAAAGACAATAGTTAAAATAAAAAAATTATTTTTTATTTAAAAATACTTATAATACGTTGATTGTGAAATAATTACTTGTTATGTTTTTGTTGTTAAAAAAGGTCTATTATTTATTAATCTGATATTTTGGTGTAAATAATGGGGAATAATTTATATTATTATTTACTTTACACTTATAATAATTAAACTAATTAAATTTTTAATAAATTGGATGATTTTAGATTAGTAGCTAAGACTTTTCAAGGCTTAGAGGGAGTGTTGGCTGAAGAGTTGAAAGGTATTGGAGCAAAAAATATAGAAGAAAGAAAAAGAGCGGTTTTGTTTGATGGGGATAATTCTATGATGTATAGAGCAAATTATCATTTAAGAACAGCATTAAATATTTTAAAACCAATATTTGAATTTACTGCAAATAATGAAGAGCAGTTATATAAAGGTGTAGGTAAGGTTAATTGGAGTAAATATATGAATGTTAATGATACATTATCTGTGTCTGCTGTAACTTTTGGTTCATTATTTACTCATTCAAAATATGTTTCATTAAAGGTTAAAGATGCTATTGTTGACCAATTTAGGAGGCAAACAGGAGTTCGTCCTAATGTTGATGTGAAATCACCGGATTTAAAAATACATTTACACATTTCTCAAAATAAATGTACATTATTATTAGATAGTTCTGGAGATGCATTGTTTAAGAGAGGGTATAGAATAAAAACAGTAAAAGCTCCAATTAATGAAGTTCTTGCTGCTGGAATGATTAAGTTATCTGGTTGGGAGATGGATTGTAATTTTTCTGATCCAATGTGTGGCTCTGGAACATTGTTAATAGAGGCTGCAATGATGGCATATAATATAGCTCCGGGAACTTATCGTAAAAGTTTTGGATTTGAAAGATGGAATGATTTTGATGCTGATTTATTTGCAGATATAACAGAAGAGGAGTATGGAAATATTGATTTTAAATACAAAATAATAGGTGGAGATGTGTCTGCTTTGGCTGTAGATATTGCTGATGAAAATATAAGAAATGCATTCTTATCGAAGAAGATAACAGTTAAGACACAGGACTTTTTTGATATGAAACCATTAAAAGAAAGGAGTATTGTAATAACAAATCCTCCTTATGGTGAACGTTTAAGACCAAATGATTTAAAGATATTTTATCAGAAAATAGGAGATAAGCTAAAATTGGATTTCTCAGGGCATACTTGCTGGCTAATAGGTAGTGATATTAGTTCTATTAAATTTGTAGGGCTAAAGCCAGATAAGAAAATAACATTATTTAATGGACCTTTAGAGTGTTCTTATAGAAAGTATTCTTTGTATAGTGGTAGTAAAAAAGGTATGTAATAATGTATTTATATAAATAGATTCAGAAATATAATTGTTGTAAAATTAGTAATGTATCCTATAAAAAAACCAATATATATTTGCCGTGAATTATGTTCGTTAAGATAAAGCCTAGCTGTGCCTATTATTCCGGCAGAAATAATTAATGTGTATAATATAGTGTCATCTTTTATTTGATATAAATAAAAAAGGGCAAACATAAGTCCAATTATTCCGCCAATACCTATCATATGTAGGCTTATTTTCCATTTTATATTTATTATTGAGGCAATTAAAATACTAATAAAAATACTTATCATATATTTTTGAATAAATAAAGGTGCAGAATATTTATTTAAAATATAATAACTTATATAATAAAATATAGTAGTTAAAAATAGAGGAATTAACCTCTCTTTTCTTTTAGACATT